>JACCDS011414294.1_pt1 | contig 40897 bp, 42 predicted proteins | sample 7446441 | NCBI WGS metagenome assembly JACCDS01 (sample SAMN15323445, study PRJNA562643) | freshwater metagenome | isolation source: river surface water | place: USA:Blue River Watershed | collected 2017-08-17 | reverse complement strand
AGGTGGTACAGTAACATTGACAGCTGCTGACGCAGGTGACGGCAACGTGACATGGTCTTGCTCATATGACGGCACATTGGTTGTTAAGAAATATGTTCCTTCTTCATGCATCTAATTTTTAAATGAAAGTTTAAATGAAGAATATTCATGAAACTAAAGTTTAAAATGACATGAATCACAATTCTTAATATCAATTAGAATAGCAAAAACCAGTTTTTACTGGTTTTTTGCTTTTTTTTGTTTTTTATGATATCATCTTCCGCATTAATATGGAAAACAAATGGAAATTTTTATTATTTTATTTTTAATCGTTTTAAATGCATTATTTGCAATGAGTGAAATGTCAGTCATTAATGCAAAAAAAGTACGACTTCAACAATTAGCTGAAGAAGGATCAATTGGTGCGGTCAAAGCAATTGATCTACAGAATAATCCTCAGAGGTTTTTATCATCAGTTCAAGTAGGTATTACGACGATTAGTATTTTAAGTGGTATTTATGGTGAAAAATCTTTAATTGAACCAGCCACACAACTCATTATTGGATTGGGATTGGATGAACATTTAGCAAAAAATATTGCTAACGTTGCTGTGATTATTTTATTAACATTTTTATCTGTTGTTTTTGGTGAAATTATTCCCAAGACAATTGCATTAAACTTTGCTGATAAAGTTGCATCACATCTGTCTATTCCTATTGATTGGATTTCTAAAATATCATTTCCGATTGTTTTTGTTTTTTCAAAAACCAGTCAAGTGATTTTAGGCTTCTTAGGCATGGATAAAAATAAACAAAATAGTGTATCAAATGAAGAAATCAAAGAATTAATGAACCAAGGAGCTGATGCTGGTATATTCCATAAAAGTGAACAACAAATGGTTGCTAATATTTTGCACATGGATGAAAAAAGAGCAGTATCCATCATGACTCACAGAAATGATTTCGTTTGGATAGATATCCATGATGATTTTGAAAAAAATATTGAAAAAATGTCTCAAAATAAATTTTCTAGAACAATGGTTGTTGACAAAGATTTGAACAACATCTTAGGTTTTGTTCATATCACAAAAATTATGAATTTGATTTTAAAGAAAGAAAAATTTGCAATTGAAAATTATTTAGAGCAACCGCTTTATTTACCTGAAACTATTATGGCAACTCAAGTGTTGGAGCATTTCAAAAATAACAGAAAAGAAATTGCGATCATTGTGAATGAATATGGTGAAAACATTGGTTTATTAACAGTCAATGACATTTTTGAAGCATTAGTTGGTGATATTGTGACCACTGAAGAAGAAGATAATCCTGACATTATTTTCAGAGAAGATGGAAGTATGTTAGTCAATGGCTTGATTTCATTGGATAAGCTTTATCAAGAGCTTGATTTAGAACCTATTGATTTAGATGTTGAAGTTCATACTCTGAGCGGTTTAATCATGGTATTATCTGGTATTGTGCCAAAAGCTGGATATCAAAATAAAATTGAAAACTCAAAATATACATTAGAGCTAGAGGTTTTAGATATGGATAAACACTGTGTCGATAAAGTCTTAATTAAAAAAATTAAAACAGAAGAAATCTAAATAAAAAAATGTCAAGGTTTCTTCTACATAATACATATCATGTAAAAATCATATAAAAACTTAATTAAATAAACTATGTATAGATTTCAATTTATACATAGTTTTTTATTTTTTCTTAATTAAACCAATATTTATGCTAATACAAAATAATTTTTTTGAGAAAAATTTTCGCATAATTAAATTTTCACTTTTTTTACAATAAAACTATATTTATTTTAGATTAAGCAAAAACATCTCTTATTGATTTTTTTCATTTATCAAAAACTTGTTCTATTTTATTTGCTTATTATTATTCATTCGATATTTTAAATATTGTGAGGAAAAAATGAAATTATTAAAAAATATATTAGTTACTTGCTTATTAACCACGAGTTTTAGCGTTTATGCTGAAGATAATAAACAATCTTTATCTACTCAACAAAAAGATTTAATGTATAGTTATAGTGAATTTTATTTTCAAATGAGCCCTAATAAAACAAATAATAGATCTGATATTTATGGTTTAGCATTTCAAGGTAATACCTCGTATGGTAAATTTTTTACAGGCTTTCATGCATTAGCACAAATTCAAGATACAATCACCAACAATAATTTAAAAGACTTTATCAGATATGGACTGGGGGTTTCACTGAATTATCAGACGGGAATGTCTTCTAAATTTAATTTTGGCTTAAAATATATTTATTATTTTGGTAATGGAAAAATATCAGATGCTTTAGATTGCTTGCAATGTTCTAATGTCTATGAACGTTATAGTGGAGTACAAAAATATTTTACATTTGCATTTAAATTAGATGAAAATATTATTATTAGATTTGATAAACCTATAAGTAAAAAATTTAATAGAGCTTCTGAAAAAGCTTATGACCCTTATTACATAGGACCACAATATTATTATGAAAATAATAATATTCCTGAACCCAGTTTTATATTTAATATCACATATCAATTTGAATAAAAAAAAGAGCTTTTGCTCTTTTTTATTTTTTTAATTCATCGATAACAAATAAAGTAATGGTCAGTGCTAATAACATAGTCTCTCCTTGTAATGACTAATGTATATATCATAGAATCATTAAATCAAATAAATAATAACATTATCTGTGATTTAATGATTTTTTTCAGATTAAAGGTTTTTTATGTTTCTACTTGAACAATTGTAAAAATCTGTTAATGTAGAAAAAAAATTGGAGTACAAAGATGTTAAATTACCTACTAATGATTGAAAATCAAAGATTAGAAAAATATTTACAAATAAATCATAAAAAAGAGATATTTGGGCAAGAGCAAGTAATAAATATTATCAATTTATTAGAAACATATATTATTAATATTGATGATGAAATTTCTGAGTATTCTGATGAAAATCATAACATTGCACAATTTTCAAAATTGGTATCTCAATCTTTAGAAAATCTACATGACTATTTTCATCTGATTGATTTGAACATAGGAATGAATTTTCAATTTTTAACTGATTCATATGCATCAATTAAAAAATTACATAAGAAAGTACTAGAAATTGAAAAAGATAAAGATCAATTTGTATTAACATCAAGATGTATTGAAAAATTATCGTTTGATTTATTTCAGCTAACTCAAAACATTCATCATTTTTCAGTTAATGATTTTCTCATTTTATCCGCACGAGACCAAGATTGCGATTTTATTATCAAAAACAAGTATCAAGAAGAGCAATTCAATCAATTTAACGCGTTAGTTGAAAACAGGAAAAGTGTTAGAAATTTTCTTGATATTGATGTAGATATAACACTGATTGAAAAAGCAATGCATTTATGTGAAAAAATTCCAGCAGATGGAAACATTAAGGCACATGAACTACTCATTATTCAAGATAAGGAATTACAAAAAAGATTATTAGATGGTCAAGAAGAAAATCAATTAATGAACGCTCCCTTACTTGGTTTATTGACTATTGATGAAAAAGCATTTAAAGAAGCAGTAGATGCTTCTCTTCATGCAGGTATTTTCTCTGGTTATTTAGGTCTTTCCTTCACATCACTAGGTCTTTCTACTTGCTTTTGTAAATTGGATATTCAAAATGAGGAGAAAATGCTATCCATCATTCAAGAAAAATATACTAAATTTAGCAAAAAAATCATGTTATTAGTTTGGATAGGATACGAAGCACCCAGTTTTGCTCCTTACAAAAACCCAATAAAAAGAAATATTAAGGAAACACTAACGGTTTTGTGACAGGCTTGTTAACACTTTGCGCAATACTTTGAAGATTAGCTAAAACATTATCATGTGTATTCACAGCAATATTATTTTTTACTAATAATTCATAAGCGCCATCTCTTGCTGAAAATACTGGTTTTTCATGAGGATAAAAATGCTCCATATGTTGTGTTAATAAATGTTTAGCAATCCCCTTATTTCTTTCATTTTTTTTCACAAATACACAGAAATAACCTTGATATTGAACATCATGCCTTGTGCTTAATAATGTATTGAGTATTTGATTTTTATCAACAATCATACAAGCGATAATTTTATTATCTTTTTTAACAATAGATACATCCAATTCATTTTGTATGAATCCATCGTAAATTAGCAACATTCTTGATTCAGCTTTATCTAAGAATATTTTTTCTTTTTTTAATGTCTTTAATAGAGGATGTTGTGAGTTTTTTTTAAGAGAAATATGCTCTATCTGAATCATTATTGGCACCATTTATTTTTCATATTTTTTTTATTTGATTGAAATCACATTTAGATCTTTTCTAAGATAGAAATATCCAAATTAAATATATTTGAATAAAAAAAATTTTTTGATTTTCATAAAATAATTTTACGTTATATGAATCAATAGTCAATGACAATTTTTTCATAAAATAATATTTATGATGCTTGTCACTATTTGCAATATATCATGATTATTTTTTTCATAATACTTGATTTTTTTTGTATAATCATACATCATTAAATAATTAATAATTTAAACATCATTAAAATCAGAAAGAAAAAAATGAAAATAGCACAAATACTCGATATGGTTGATTATAATATTGTTCAATCAGATAAATACATGTGGAAATGTTATGGAGATAATGCTCGCATTTTTGATATAGGCACAAAAGACAAAGAATGCGGTTCATTCATTGTAGATCGATATAATTTGGTTGTAGAGTTAACTTTTGAAAAAGAGATTGATGGAAAAATTCAATACTTTCGATGGATTTCTCCTGATTATCTAGAAGCATATAAGGCAGAATGCTTGAAATATTCTACGCCATTTGAAGCAGCAACAGAAGAATCAAATTATATTGAAGTCCCTATAAAAGCGTTGTGTGAAGAACTCACTCAAATATTCAATAGAAAAACTGAAAACATTGATATTGATATTTCCGATAAAGATTTTTTATATATTGCAAGAGCTGCACATTTAGAAAATATGACCATACAAGACTTTATAGAAACAGCCATTATTGACCAAGTTATTTATCGTCAAGATAAAAAAACAAAGTTAAAATAATAGGCTTTCGGAAAGTATGCAAACTCAATATTTAATAATGATTAAGTTTATTTAATGAGTAAAAATTTTTATGAAATTTTGCAGGTAGACATTTCAGCCTCCTCTGATGAAATAAAGAAGAGTTATCGTCGTTTAGCCATGAAATATCATCCTGACAGAACGCAGAACAATAAAGAAAAAGAAGAAGTTTTTAAACAAATTAAACAAGCTTATGAAACTTTAATTGATGAAAACAAGCGAACACATTATGATTGGGAGTTAAATCTCAAGAAAAAAGAAGAAAATAATCATACATTTGAAAATAAATTTTCTTTTCATAAACAACATGAAACAAAAAAAAATAATTTTGTTTACCAGGGAAAACCTTTTTTTCACTATGAATTAAATTGTTCATTTGAAGATATTTATTTTGGTAGAAAAAAAATTATTTCACTGATGATTGAAAATCAAGTCATGAATTTAGAGGTTTTAATTCCTCAAGGAATTTCAGATCAAGATTTTTTTATAGTAGAATATGCCAATTTTTTTATGAAATACATCATTATTTATGAAGAGCATATTTTCTTTAAAAGAGATGGTCTTGATATTCACGCAAAAATATCAGTTGATTTTTTTGATGCTATTTTAGGAGCAAATAAAAAATTAAACTTCAAGATTATTTCTCGTGAATTTGAATATACCTTGCCACCTTATACTCAAAATGGACAAAAAATTATCATAAAGAATGGGGGGTTTAAAAAAGATTTTTTAATAGGAAATCTTGTTTTAGATGTTAATATTTTGATGCCAACCTATTTATCACAAGATATGTTAAAAATGATTGAAAATCATCGTAAAAGAGGCCAATTACAATATAAAATATTAAAAAACCGTTATTTTATTGGTAGCATTTTTTTCATCATTGGCTTTATCATTGGTCAATTATAATTTCATTTTACGCCTTTTATTTACCTGATCATCTTTAACAGTAGAGTCCATGATTTCATTTAATAGCATTAAATTCTGTATATGCTCTTTCATATCAAACTTATCAGAAAAAGATAATGTTCTGGCTTCATCTGTATTCTGTGATTGATATTTTTCATAATTTTGGTATCTATCTTTTTGTACAGCAAAATGATAATTATTCATTTCAAAGTTTCTTTTTAATTTTTCATGTAATGGATGCTCTTCAATCAAATATTTTAATTCTTGATGAGAAATTTTAAATCCTTTCATTGAACAATAATTTTCTTCCTTGGTGAGTTTATTTTTTCCTACAATAAAATAGGCTTGTCCATCAGAAGATATATAAGGGAAAAAACAATCCATTTCAAAATTAAAATCTTTAAGCTTCACAAGTGGTTTATTAAAAAAACTATACTCTTTCTCAAAATTTTCTTTGATTTTCTTTACCTTTTGATAATCCTCAATAGAGACAAGATTATTTTTTTCTTTTTTTGAACTTTCAGATAAAAAATCAAAAACTATTCTGGCACAATCCCTAAAGTAATCCCTATTATAATAATCCTGTGGTGTTTTATCTTCTTCATCACAAAAAATCATGTTATTTGCCCATAAAGATGCATTGGTTTTTATAGATATTCTTCCCATATTATCAAATGAATCAAACATACCTTTGCTTTTAATTTTAAATGCTTTTTTTTCTTCTAAATATTCTATCTTAAAATCAAAAATATTATCATAAAGTACCTCTAAATCAAGAGGAGAAGAGTATTGAGAAATTTCTTTTTCTTGCAAAACTCTTTTTTGAAAAGAGGTTTCATTTTGTAGCTCATTATTCTTAATTAAAGTTTTCCAATAATCTAAATCCAAAGGATTAATTAAAAAAATAGGCTCTTGAGAAAATTGTTCAATTAAAGACTTAAAGTTGTCTGATTTTTTGATTTCTTCCCATGAAGACTTTTTTTCTAATTCTTTTAGCTTTTTATTAAAACCTTTAAAAACATCATAATCTAAATTTTTTCCACACTCTATCCATTCAATTAATTGATTTGTCGTAAATGTCTGAGGACTTAAAAATTTTCCATAAGTAGCATGTTGCTTTAATGAATTGAAAACATCTTGAGTGACTCTTTTTTTAAATGTAAAACATAATTTTTCAGAATCCAACAATATCATTTGCCCAAAATCAACAGATTTTTTATCCAAACTTTTTAATTCTTGTTTAAACATCGGTAAATGATTCATTTTATTTTGATATTCATCATCTATGTCTTTTAAAACCAGCAATATTTTTTTAATTTTTTCAATATTTTCTTCTTGCGTTTGTCTGCCCGAGGTGTAGTATTTGTAAGACTTAGATGAAAAGTCAAATGATGCAAAATTCATTTCAAAAATTTCTTTATAATGCTCTTCAAATTCAGGATTTTTAAACTTATTCATTTTTTGAAATGAAATACTGATTCTAAAATCTTTGACTGTATTTTTCTTCAAAATAAATTCTTCCAAATGTAAATCGATATACTTGAAAGATGGAATTTCCAAATTCCAAAATGTTTTCTCTGTGGTATTTTCCATGTTTTTTAATTTATGATTTATTTCATTATAAATCTATGTAAAAAAAAATCAAATAAAGTCAAAATATTACTTATGGAGCAAAAAATCTTTTATGATTTGACCATCTTTGAAAAAGATAGGAAAAATTATTATGAAAAAACCTATACTCACATATATCATCAGACCATTATTACAGATATTGTTCGATTGATACCAATTAATTATGTTCAATATTGTCTGAACATAAACAAATCAAAAAAATCAATAAAAAAGTTTTAACTTTTTTATGAACATAGGAGAATTGTTCAGTCAAAAATTACTTGAATTTTTATATCATGTATTGGAATACAATAAAACTTTGTTACACAATTTTATTTCTTTATGAAAATGAAAATCTCCATTTCATAAAGAAATCAATTATCAAAAAAAAGACAGATTCATCATAAAAAATTAGATGAATATCTTTTTTAATCAAAAAGACTTGAATTTTCTTTTTTTTTAAATATATAAAAACCATGAAATTTAATTTAATTAAAAGTTTTATCATGAAAATTTTTGTTTTATCTGGCATTATTGCGATGCTGATAGGAGGAAAATATTATCTTGATATGACTCAAAATGAAAAAAAAGGTGACTCTAAAGACTGTGTAGACTCTGCACATAAAATCATTCGTTGTAATGAAAGTTTAACCACTCAACAAAAATACTTAAGATATTTTAATTATTCTGAAAATAGAATCAGTATGGATTCCTATCATTTACGCAGAATTGACCTTGATTCTTTTTATCAACAATTTAAAATTGTATACAATGAATGTTTAGCTGACAATGATTGTAATGTTCAAGACGGTGGAGCAAAATTAAATAAAATCAGAAAAGCCTGTATTGAAAGAGGTTTCGAATATTGCTCTGAAGAAGCAATGAAAGATCCTGAGAATAAGAAAGATGATAAAATGATAATTTTTAAAAGAGCAGTCATTAGGCAAGACAAATCCTTCATGATTAACGCTTGTCGTCTATCTCTATTAGACTTCTACAAATCTTTACCTGAAAATGAAAAAAATAGCTTACACCCAACCATTAAAGAGCGTTGTGAGCGTAGAATATCCATGCAAACTGGCATCAATTCAAAAACAGATGGTATTGATGGAGAAAATAATAGTCAACCTTAATTTTTGTATTCAACAAAAATAATTATTACGAATTTTTTTCAAATTATTTATGCATTAAACTCACATATTTTCATTTATTTGTTTTGTATTTTTCTTCATAAATCATTATTTTATAATTGATTTCTTACATAAAGTTTTATAAAATATAAAAAAAGGAAAAAAATGAGCAATATTTCAAAAACAGCACAAGAAATTTTTGAAGATTTAGAAAAAATTCGAAATGAAAGACTATCTAAGGAAAAAGAAATAGAAGATATTAAGGCACAATTAAGAAGTTTAATGCCTCGTGTAAATGAACTCATAGAATCCATTTCTACGTTAAAAGATGAAGAAACAAAACTAAATGAAAAATTTATAGAAGCTCAAAGTGTTGAATTAAAAGAAAAGCTTAAAATGACAACACTCAAAGAATTATTAAATCCTGACGGGGCTTTGGTTAAAAAAGTCTCCACTACAGTCAACAACTTGATGAATCCTTATCAGGCTGAATATGAACAATATTGTCAAGGTTGTCAAAAAGATGGTTTAAACCCTTCTAAATATGAAGATTTTGTCAAAGAATTCAGTCAAGTTGATCAAAATATGATAGCCAAAAATATCAATCCAATTATTGGTAAAGGTAATGCTTTAATCAAAGGTTTATTGAGACAAATTAAAGATAAAATTGAATTAGAAAATCATGATGTGCTTCATACAGATGTATCTTCAATCAGTATGTCTGAAAACTCAAAGAACAATGAATCAATAACTTCTTTAGATAAAAATTCTACACAGTTCATCTCACAGATAGATAAAAAAGAAATGCTCATTCAGTGGATAAGCGAAAAAAATATCAATTATAAAAAGATTGAAAACAGTACTATACAAGAGTTACATCAAGAATATAAAATCTATGTTGCACAATATTATCAAAAAGATGTAGCCAATTTAAATAAAGATGAAATCTTTCTATCATCCAAGAGCTTTAAGGATAATCTTGAGCAAAACCATATTAAGCGTAAAATTACGCGCAAACCTTAAAAATAATAAAATATTGGTCACATGAATTGAAAAAGCTAGCATATGCTAGCTTTTTCAATTCACACCTTAAATCAGATAGATTTTCAACAAAATTGATACCAATAATAATCTTCAATATTGTCTTGCATTCTCTCCATTAAGAAAGTTTTTTTGTAAATGATTGCATTTTCTACAAAAAATCCCTGATTATAAAATTCTTTCAATCTTTTATGAAGAATCTCATCTAACTCTTCATGTGTTGGATAATCTGTCAAATGATTAGCTCTTCTTGTTGCTAACAAAGTTTTTCCTGCATCTATTTTTTGTTGATAGAAATAATGAGCCATTTGTGAAAGATTCAAAGGATAATTTTTTTGCAATGTTATTTTTTCTTTTTCAGCAACTTTTTCATCCAATACCATTTTAATACCTAAAAAATCATTTTCAATTTGATATTTGAATTCTTTGATTAATGTATCATGATCATAAATTGCATCAATAGCCTTATCATGATGACAAATACTCTTTGTTAAACTTTCTTTTAATGGAATATTTTTTTGATAGGCATGTTTCACAATGTGTGAAAGCAAGCGGCCATTCTTGCTGAAAAAAAATCTCTTTTCAAATGAAACAAGCCCTTTTTTCCCCGTTTAGCAACTCTTTTGACTTGGTATTTGAAAACATTCATGTTGTTGCCAAGGTAAGAGAAGTTGAAGGCGGGAAGAAATTTTCTTCCGATGTTCAAATTTCCGTGGACATCTGTTTGGTCTATTTCATCTGAAGTTTGCTGGATCAAATTCTTGTCCTTTGTTGTTTTATCATTATGTGGATATTACCATGTGAAACAAATTTAATCAAGTTTTTTCACGATATTTTTGATGTTTTGTCATGCCCCTATGGATTTATTTAACCTTTGTGTTAAAAATCACATTAAATCAACCTTTAAAAAAAAAAATTTTAACAAAGGATTTTTAAAATAACAAGTGTTATCAATTTTTTTCTTAAAAATTTGAGCCACAATAAGCAATAAATCACAATTTCATTTTACGTTTAGGTTTATTGTTTTGCCCATCTAATCCTGCTTGATTTTCCAAATCTGGTGTAACAGCATCATTAACAATTGCATTCTCAATAATTGCTTTAGATGATGGATTTTCTGCTAAATCATAAGGCGTCTTACCTTCTATGTTACGTGTGTTGGTATCAGCACCCGCAGCCAATAAGAGCTTACCAATAATGATATCATCTTCTGAAGGCATTTCCTTATTCATATTATAATGCAATGCCGTATTACCTGAACCATCTTGTTCATTGACTTTAATTTGAAAATGAGAAAGAATAATTTCAACAGATTTTAAGTCTGATTCCTTTGTTGCGTAAATTAAAACAGTTTCATGTGTTGAAGGATGCCTTAAGAGTTTGCTTCTACTTTTCACAAATAAATCAATAAAATCATGTTTTTTTGATTTTAAGGCAACCCAAAAAGCATCTTCAAAATTAGGAGAAGGTCTATAATTAATATTAGCTCTCACAGCAACAAAAAATTGGGCCAAATCCAAATTATCATTTTGAATAGCCAATATCAAAGGGGTAAAAGAATCTTCAAAACAATTTAATGATGCACCTTCTTTTAAAATACTCTTAATGAGCATTTTATTATTTTCCATGCATGCTTCCATCAGTTTTTTAGTGAACTGATTATTTAAATCATTTTTTTCTTTTTCTTTATCTAATATTTTTTCTAAATTTTGCCAATTTTCCATATATATAAAATATAATATTTATATTTTTTTGTCAATATCTTGATGTTTTACATTTATTTTATGAAATATTTTTATAAAAAAATATGATAAGCTTGTTTCACAATGATTTAAAAATAAAATTGTCTTATTATCAATGTGGTTTTACTTCAGTTAATTTCATCAATTGGTTCAAATGATAAATATGAACCAATCCTTGGAAGATCATATCAATCATTTTTCTGTTATAAAAATGAAGTTGTTTGAGTATTCTCCAAGATTTAAGGCTGGCGAAGACATGCTTTACCTTGATTCATTTGAAAAGAGATTTTTATTCAGCAAGACTGACCGCTTGCATTCACACATTGTGAAACATGCCTGATATATAACAACTTAAATTATTTTATCTATTCAAAAAATAATTGACTTTTTTTAAAATAATATCATGATGATATAAAACAATAAATACACATGAATTGCATCAGTAGAAAAATAGAAAATAGAAACATTCAATTTTTAATTGAAAATATGACTCAATGTGGTGGCAATTGTTCAGGTTGTGCTTTATCATCGAGTGAGCGCATGAATAATGATTCATATTCAGAAGAGAAATTAAAATACAACTTGCATTTATTTCATGATTATATTGCTAATTTATCTAAAACAGATGAAATAGAATCGATATCACTATTTTTAGGTCAAGGAGATCATTTTTTATTATCAGATGATTCTTTAAAAAAAATGTTAACCCTCATTGGTTCATCTTTTATAAATAAATCCATTAACCATAAAACAGTTATTTTTTTAACTGCTTCTGCAATTGGTAAACATCAAGAGATTGTGAGAAAAATGAATATCATTTATGACTTTGCTCAAAAATATCAATTATCAATTTTCATTCAAGTAGTATTTGATCCTAAAAAATACAAAAGTCATAATAAAAATTTTTGTCAAACATATTTAAAAAATATTTTGCATTTTAAAAAAATATGTGGCATGGTTGAACTGACCATCAATATTGGGGAAGATTTTTTAAAATATTTATCACCTGAAGATATGCACGAAATTATGATTAAAAATGAAATTAATCATTTAGAGATTAATTGGGTGTTGAATGAACAAACTCTTACCATGTGGCAAAAAAATCATTTGGAAATGTATCAATGGCTTGAAAATCTCATTCATTTAAAACAAAAAGATAAAAAATATGAAATTAATTTTTTACCATTTTTAGGAAGAGCGTTTAAAAAAATGAATATTGAAGGAGTTGATATCATTTCATACATTGAAGAATTATTACAAAATCATATTTATATGAATCAGGACTCCAGTTATTCATTTGGATTACCAGGATTATTCAATAATCTAACTCCCCTTATTCCCAGAAACCATTCTTTAAAAACAATTTTTTTTAAAACAAATCAAATCAAAAAAGAAACAGCATTTGATTTTGCTAAAAAGATTTATCAGAAATCTTTAAAAAATGATTCATGCGTGGAATGTGAATTTAAAAATTCTTGTATGTTGATTGGAGCAACACAATGGAATGAGTTTGAGGGAAATGAGGGTTGTCATTGGCATTTGTATGAATTTTTAACAAAAATGAAGAAGTTAGATGAACAAAATCATTTTGTGACTCTTTTCAATGAGAATCCTCATACAAAAGGAATTTCTTTAAACGAAACACAGGATTTTAAATATTTCAAAAAACAATTTGATTAAACCGTCTTTTGAAATATTTTTTATTTCAATTGAAAAGTTTTAAAGAAATTTTTGTGAATAGATCAAAATTTTTCATTGCTTTTCTAATTTTTCTTGAATTTTTTGCTTCACATTTTTTTCAACAATAGGAGAGATAAAATCATCATAAGACTCCGATGCACGATTGAGAATTGATGCAATCATGACTTTTGCCATTTTATTAAATTCTTCTTGCCCTCCATAATGAGCATGTAATTCTTGGCGAATAGAATTTTTGAAATCATGTATTTCCTCTTTTGACATTTTTGCAATAAAGCTTTCATGAATAAATTTATCTTTTGCTTTGAAATTGATCAATTTTTCTTCTCCCATGATAACTTCTAACATGAGATATTCAAAATAATTAGAAATAGGAAAAACTGTTTTATCAAAGTTTTGCTTAGTCAATAATTCACGAACAGCCTCCACAATAACTTCTTTATATTGCTGATTAGTAAAATCTGCGGGTACACACTCATGTCCTGGAGGCAGTAAAGCAACAGCAAAATCAATGTTATTGGCTATTTGTAGTAAATATTTAATAGAGCACGTTTTGTTGAATAATAAATGAGAAGGCACTTCTACAATAACTGATAAATTGGTCAATCTATAATTAATGATGACATCCATCATTCTTTCACTCATTGTTCCATCAGATTGATCTATATCTAATATAAAACCAATTTCTTCAAGATGTTGAGGGGGAGTAGAATATTCAACCTTTGTAGACTCGTCATCAATGGTCACAGAATATACTTGCTCTTCGACAAAATCTTCTTTAAATATATTTTGTAGTAACATATGCTTCCTTGGCTTTTATATCAAAATACATGAAAAGTCTAAAAAGTCAATAGAAATAACATGTTTATACATCATATTGATGAATCAAAAAAAGTGATATAAATTTGCTTTTTGTTTATTTTTTTTTATCTAAAATGAAACGGAGTAAATATGAATATTGTTGATTTAAATTTTAACATCAATAAAATGGACAGTGAGCATTTATGGTCTAAAATGATTGAATTGATGGATGAAAAATTAGAGATTAATAATAAAAAATTTTTAATGAATCACGTTTTTCATGAATACCTCAAAACTAAATATAGTGAGTTACATTCCATTATTGTCAACGATGTTTCCTTAAAATCAAAAAATATTTATGAAAACCAATTTCATAAAATCATTGATAAAATCATTTCATCTATCATATCATTGCCTTTATATAAACAAGAAGTTGTGATTGATTTATTGTTAGATAACATCAGTTACAATGAAAATAATCACTTATATCAAATCAATAAAAGCATTTCATCATTTATCATGTGCGGATTATTAAAACAAGCTTTTAAAGTTAAACATGAAGCAATCTTAATACATATTTTGAAAAATCAAACTGATAAACTAATGGTTGAATTGATGCTCAATACATTCATGAATAGAGATTTCATTTCATTTAACTATAAGTTGATATCTATTAAACAATTAGACATTTTATCAATTTTTAATTTTTATGTTGAACATAATCTACATATTAAATATTTCAAAGATGATAAATTCAATGTTTTTATTCATATTGAACAAATTTTTCTTAAATTTCACCATCATATTTTTCAAACCTATCCATCTTATCGCTCGATTATCATCATTCAAAAACAAATAAAAAGCATTTATGAGAATTTTGAATCATATTTCAAAAAATTCAGTTTAGATAAAAATTTTTATGATAAATTTTGTCATATTGACAAAAATATTTTTTTATTTAATAAAAAACAGCACTTATTCATTCAAAGAAACATTAAAAAACAACTATTTCCTTCTGTGCTACATCTCAATAAAATCAAGAAAGAATACAAAAAATTAAACCCTCAAAACCCTCATTATGTTTTATTTAATGAAAAAAATCCTGTGATTGATTTATTAGTACAAGAAAACATCAGTTATTTTTGCTTGAAAAAAAGTTTAGCAATCGATATGAACCTGATTTGTTTATGGTATAACTTGAATAATACATATCAAGAATATGAAAAAACAACTTTTTTTAATACTCTGGTTCATTCTCTTTTTGAAATTGAAAAACACAAGGGATTTGGTATTTTCCAAGACATTAAGATAGGTGATTGGTCATTGTTGGATAACACCAAATATTCATTGGTTGAATTTTCTGAGCTGTATTGCAATCAAGAAAATTTCAATAAGATTAGAACATATATATTTTTCATTATTGAAGGATTTTTTATGTCCAAGGAAAGAAAAACTTCACACATTGATTTATTGCAAGATATTAACTCTCACATAAGCCAAAAGAAAATTCTTTCTGAACTTTCTTTTGATAATCAGAAGAAAAAAATTACAAAATTATAAAATGAGATTTTGGCTTTTTTCAAAATCATGAATCATTTTAATGGTATTGACATCATTAAGCATAGGTAAAATATTTTTTTCTGATTGATGATTGAATAAGTTATGAATATTTTCCAAGTTTGATACCCACCTAAAAGCTTCCACATTAGATTGAATATCTCTGCCAAAGATCTTTGTAATTTTCTGAGCAGTTTCTGCCCATTTCTGTTCAAAAGTAAAATCTTTTAAATACCATTGAGAAACCACTTTATTCAATATCTCAATTTCATTAATATAATGCTTTTCATATTTTTTAAGTATCGTAATTGCCTCTACCTCATCATGACATATTTGTACAGCAATTCTACCAATTTCTGCTCCATAAGATAGGGCAAGAGTTACTCCCTGAGATAAAAGTGGATCAAGAAACATGGCAGCATCTCCTGCGCAAGACCAATTCTTTCCTCTCATGACCTGACTTCTGAATCGATAATTAGGGTGAACATATAAATGATCGGGAGCAGCATCTTGACCAAAACAATCAATCACACTCGCTTTATCAAACTCAAATATTTTAGACTCAGGTAAATTACTTAATTTTTTCCAAAAATGTTTTTCATCTTTATCCCAATATTTACTGACGATTCCAACGCTTGTGATGCCTTTTCCCAAATAAGCAACCCATGACCAACCATCTTCAAATGATAAGATATTTGCCCCCTCTTGTAAAAGAGCATGCTCTTTAGCTTTATCAAAGTTCACGCCTTTGAAATAAGTATACCTTGCTTGTAAATTCCAATCATCAATAATTTGTCTTGTTTTCATTTTTCTAGATACAAAAGCTTGTTGACCTGTTGCATCAATGACAAATTGTGGATAAACTTGTATTATTTCTTTATTGAGACATTCTACATTTAAATAAATAATTTGGGAGCTTTCCAAGCTTGCTTCTTGAACCAATTTAAAATCTTTTACAGAGCCATGAATGAATTGAACCCCCCTATTTTTGCAGATTTCTCTTAATGCTTCATCAAATTCATGTCTTCTGACCATTAATGTATACCATAAATTAGTTTTAGGATCTACAAAACATCTTGGAATATGAGGCTGATCTTCTGCGGCAGACAAAGGGTGATTATTTTGCACCCTCCAAGGCGTTCTATCTTGACCATGTACATAAGCTGCTGCAAATTTTCTTCCCCAATCTAGTTTTTTAGCATAATCACTCATTTCTTGAGCAATACCTAATTTATTAAATTCCAAGATGGTGCTTGTCAATAAAATTTCACCAATACGATGTCTTCCATATGGCTCTTTTTCAATGATGGTAATATCCTTAAAACCCTCTTGATGAGCAGATAAAGCGGCAGCACATCCAGCAGGACCACCACCAAGAATAACAAGAGATGATAAAACTTTTTTCATATTCATTCCTTTATTTTTTCTTTTAAAAATTCGACATAATTAGACATGCTTTTCCAAACTTTTTCCATTTTTCTGATTTGATTGATTTCTTTTTCATCAATTTTTATTTTGAATTTTTCACTGAGTTTTTGATAGAAATACGGATGATTATTTTTCAATAAATAGGCAAAATTTTTAAATGCCATCGGACCATCATCCAGAGTTTCCACTTTTGATAAATTATCTATCAAAATATCAACAATTTGTTTATTTTCTGAACCATAACGCTCGGAATGCAATAAATAAAGATGAACTGGTGTAAATCCATGTATATTTTTTTTGAACATTTCTGATTTCAAATAATCATTAGATAAAATTGCTTTAGAAGCTTCTAACTGATTGGTCATGAGAGCATAATGTAATGCTGTATTTTTAAAAGATTGATCTTTAGACAACACAATCAAGTTACGATTACTTGCTAGATATTGTATCAATTCTTTATATTCTTTTCCTTCATAATATTTTTTACTTTCTTGACTATAGTTCATGGGCGATAGAGCCACCAAAGCTTGTTCAATTTCTTGAGTGTTAAGCTCTTTATTTAATAATAATTCAGATGCTTTTTTTGCAAATAATTCATGATTTTTAATAATTTTTTGTTTTGTTAATGCATCAGGATTTTCCAATATATATTTCTTCAATATGACATAACTTAATATATCAAGTTGGTTCAAATTAGAAGGATAATCATAATAATTTTGATGAACTACAGAATCAAAAATTTTTAAAGTATTGACATCTTTTGCCAAGAAAAAAGAAGGAATGTTTTTAACATTATGATAATCAATACAATATTCTTTAATGATTAAATCAATGATTTTTTTTTCCTTTAAAATAACAGCCGTTGACATCATCAATTCCTCTTGTTGACCGTAAGGGTAACAAGCAAAAGATTGAGATGATAGAAAGAGCATAAAACCACTGATTAAGATTTTTTTCATGTTAAGTTTTTTCTAAAATATAATCAAAAAAACATCAATGTCAATAGATTTATGAGGATTTGACGTATCATCAATTACTTCTATCAAATAGAAAAATCATTAAAAAATTTCATTTTTTATGAACAAAGCTAGAAAAATTCTCATCTATTCCCTTGTATTCTCTTTTGATTTTTTATGCTTTCCTGAATTATATAAATTGCTAAATTTTCCATGCTTAAAAAAGCATCAGGAGATTTCTTCTAATAAGAATTTTGGCTTAATCCAATATGAGCTAATTTTCTCATATTTTTATAGTTTTTTTATTGAAATCATTATGAAGCTCTAAATTTTTTAAAATCAAAATTTGTTCATTTAAATTTTTGACTAACAGATGAACATTTCTCCAAAATATTGGGCTTGATTGATTGATAAAATCTTTTTCAGATAACTCTTTCTCAAACAATTGATGATATTTTAATAAACCAGGATTTTCTTTCATATAACACAAATTACCAAAGATATCAGGAAAATACAAAAGTGTTTCTAATTGATTATTCGATGCATCAAAAAAACCTTGAATAATAGGTGTGCAATACTCCAAAGATTTGAGTAAATTATCTTGTATTCTACAAGACCCTCCAATAAATTGAGGAGCATGCTCTAAAGACATTAGGTAATTATCTGAAATATTAAACATTTTTCTCACAAAATAAGGTGCCCCCTCAAGAGATTCCAGTTCATTATCCATACAAATAAAAGATCCCTCCACAATACCAAATTGTAATGGAATTTTTTTTATTGTTTTTAAAATTTTAACATCTCCCAAAACATTAACTTCAACATGATTTTCTTTTGAAATAAAATCATATTTTGCATTTTTATCTAAATTATATTCCAATAACCAATTTTTAATTTCTTTGATATCATTGAGCATGTTTGATTTATTTTGATGATTCATCATTATAAATTAAAAAATAAATTTATCAAAATAATCTTGATAAAGCTGTTTTTTCCTTGCTTTTTAAAAATATATACTTTAAAATAAAGACAACAAAAAAGGATGATATGACTGAACTCAGAAAAAAATCTGAAACAGATAAAAAGGAATGCTGATGCATTCCTTTGTCTTTTTTGTTTATAAAGGAGTAATATGAATACTTTTGAGGACTTGATTAAAGAAAGTAGAAAGACCAGAGAAGATGAACGTAACGATAAATTACAATATCATCGCAAGAATCCTAAATCAATTGCATATTATGAAAAAATGAAGCAAAATATTGATATAAAAAACAAAACAGAGCAAACATTTGAAATCATCACCAACATCACTGAAAAAGGAAAATTAATGAGCAGCAACACTTATGAAATCATTGAAGACATTGCAGAAGTGAAAACTTCCATCAAGTCTGCCAATACTCATGACAGAAAACAAAAAACAGAAAAAAGCACTCAAAATATCAAACTCATGGCTCATAATTTAGAAAAATTTTTTAATAAATTAGGCATTAGATTCATTTTCTCATCAAATTATCAAAGTGTTCAAATATTCAAGCAATTTCAACTATCTGTTGTTGAAGAAAACAAAAAAGTTAATCTCAACCCTGTATTAAAAATTGCTCAAATTCAAGAATTTCCCAAAATTGTAAAAACTTACAATAACGTTTTTGTTGATGTGAAAAATCATTTTGCTGAAATAACTAAAGAAAAAGTTTCAAACATCAATCCCGAACATGCTTATAAGCAATTATTGAATAAATTGCTTTATCAAAACCCTAAAATTCCTGCGTATGCCAAAGAATATATTCATGAAATTGAAAAAAATATCAGCCATGTTGCAAGAAAATCATCCAAGCAAGGTCATGGCTTAGAGTCAAAGGTTCAAGGCTTAATTGATATTTGGTTAGAAAGAGTCTCAGAAGTTCATAATATTGAAATGATTGAGGATAAGTTAAATTTGAAATCATATGAGCAGTCTTTTAATTTAGCTCGTTCTATTAAAAGAAAATTCTCTATTTTTGTTGGACCCACTAATTCAGGCAAAACTTACCATGCTCTCAATGAAATGAAAAATGCACAAAACGGGCTCTATCTTGCTCCCTTGAGATTGATGGCAGCAGAAGGTCAAGAAAGTCTTTCTGAGAGAGGAATTGTTGCTAACTTAATCACAGGAGAGGAGCAAAATTATGTGGATGGAGCCCATTTCACAAGTTCAACAATTGAAATGTGTAGATTCTCTGAAATTGTAGATATTGCAGTGATTGATGAGATTCAAATGATTGCAGATAAATCCAGGGGGTGGGCATGGTCACAAGCACTGGTAGGCGTTCCAGCAAAGCATGTGGTCTTGGTGGGTTCAGCAGAAGCACTCCCTTACATCATGCCTATCATTGAAGAATTAGGAGAAGAATTTGAAATCAAAACTTTTGAGAGAAAGAACAGCCTTGAGACAATTGCTCCTCTGAACAAGCTCAATGATTTACACAAAGGTGATTGCATGGTTGTTTTCAGCCGCAAATCTGGTCTTGAAATGAAATATTTAATTGAATCAACTGGAAAAAAATGTTCAATTATTTATGGAAATCTTTCACCAGAAGTGAGAAAGCAAGAAGCACAAAAATTCAAATCTGGTGAAAATGAAATTTTGATTGCAACAGATGCGATTGGCATGGGATTAAACCTTCCTATCAAAAGAATTATTTTTTCAACCTTGAGTAAATATGATGGTTATGAAAATAGATACTTGAATGTCAGTGAAATCAAACAAATTGCTGGTAGAGCCGGTAGATATGGATTTTCCGATAAAGGTCAGGTAGCACTATTCCAAGAATATTCATCAGAAGCACAAACTATTCTTGATAATGCAATCTATCAAGGTTATGAATCACCTTATGATACCAAGGTTTATATTGCTCCTAACTTAGAGCAAGTCAAAGTGATTTGTGAAGTCATAGGGAAAAATGATCTTTATTCTGCTCTGGTATTTTTTAATTCTAAATTGGTTAAGGATTCTGAATTATATAAAGCATCTGATTTAGAGTCCATGTTAAATATTGCAAGTCAAATAAAAGGTCTTAATTTAGATTTGCATATGGGATTTACTTATTCATGTGTGCCAACAGATTTAAGTCTGGAATTCAATGCTCAACATTTCTTCAAATGGATTAAGAATCATAAAAAAGACTTGCAAAATGAAGCCCCTGAATTGCCCAGTGGTGTTAAAAATAATTCCATGAATTTACAAGACCTTTATGAGGCAGAAATTTTTGTGAAATTATGCATGGCTTATAAATGGTTACATTACAAATATCCAGATATTTATAATGATATTGATACAGTCAATTACAATGTCAAAAAAAGCAACACTTACATTGAAAAAACGTTAAATCAATCCATTAATTTGCAACACACTGGAAAACATTCCAATCGTTATTATAGAAAATAAAAATCAATCCAACTTCGGTTGGATTTTTTTATAAAATATATTTTTATTCAATTTTGCAAGATATACATTGATGATTCCTTTTTATTGTTAAATGATGATTTTCATCATAGATTTTTTCAAAAACGCATAACCAATAAAAATGGAAGCAAAATGATTGTTGAATATGAAAGTTTATTTCAAATAATTTTGAAATAATGCCTGATATCCATTCAGACAATAAGCTGTTTTTTCTTTTTTATGCTCCACTGTAATATTTGAAGCCATGTTTTGATTAGCAAAGAAATATTTTTTTCTTTTCATTTTATCATTTTGTAATGCAACAAGATAAGCGCCAGATAATAAGCATTCTTTTTGATAATCACATTCAATACAAACTTTATTTCGATTTGCTAATTTAAGGAATTCATGAATACTGACATTAATATCAAATTTATCTTTTAAGCGATGATAATCAATTTCTCCCATGATAGATAAACTTCCTTGTTTGATATTTTTATATTTATCAATAAACACATAGCTTTGTTGATTTTTTTGAAAATAATTTTTGATTGTATTAACATCTTGTCCAATCTCAAAATTTTTCATTTGCAACAAGAAATTTTTATAATTGACATCTGTATCTTTAAAGGTCTGATCAAAATAGATAATCCATTGATGAAGTTGTTTTAAATCTTCTTCTACAATATGTCTTTGATAAGGAAAAAAAGCAACATTAATAGGGCTTTGAATGATTTTGTTTTCAATTTTAAGTTTTTGATATAAATCTTCAATATCAGGTAAGTTATCGGGATTGATGTTCAAAACAAGAATGTCTCCATTTTCAATAATAGATTTTTGAACTCTATATTTTTGATTATGTTGATAAAAATCACGCCATATTTTCCAAAATGACGGAGATAATATTTCTGAATTAACCACCACATTAAAATACAGATTAGGTGAAGTTTTTAAAAGTATTTCAGCTTTTTGTAATTGTGAAGGTAACTTATCAATCAATGAAGTCGATATTTCAAACTTTTTAGGAACATCAAAGGCAACGTCCAACTTTTTAATCAATTGAGCTAATAAAATAATATCTTTTTCTTCTGCTGATAAAATATTTCCTCGACCAAAACCAATAATAAGCAATTCAGTTTCAGGTGTTATTTTCTGTTGAATCAATTGAGAAAGATAAGTAAAAAAATCGTTCTGGAAAACATAAGGAACAAATTGACTATCATTTCTTTCTTGTTGAGATAAAAAGCATCCAGCACAATGTCCAGCGCACTTAAAATACACATCAAGATTGAATATGATTTGTTTCATCTATATCTTTCCAGAGATTGTGAAGGAATTTCTTTCAAAAAACGAGATTTCATCAAACGTTGTCTCATGCCATGAATCATTCTCTCTTCTGCGGTAGACAAATATAAATTTTTTCTAGCCCTGGTTAACGCAACATACATCAGCCTTCTTTCTTCTTCAATGGCTTCAGGCTCACCAATAGAATTTGCATGAGGAAACAACGCTTCTTCAAGTCCTGCAATAAAAACAGTATCAAACTCCAACCCTTTAGACATATGAACAGTCATCATTTTGACAGCATCAATTTTATCATTTTTCTTATCACTGTTGACATCACTTTCTAATGACGAATATGATATGAATTCATCAATTTGAGAATCTTGATTCAAAGAGCTATTTTCTGCCATGAAAACTTGAGCAGCAGACAATAATTCATATAAGTTATCTAATCTTTCCGGACCATCTTTTTTATCCTGCTCATACATGTTTTCAAGTCCAGAATGAATAATCACATTTTCCATCATTTGTCTCAGATTTTTCCCCTTATTCATATTTTCCAAGTGCGTCATCGTGTCAATAAATGGTTGAAATTTTTTCTTTTGTTTCTCATCCATTTGTAAAATTGTTTCATACAATGACAAATCTTTTTCTTGAGCCATCACTTCCAGTTTCTTAACGGCTGTGTCCCCAATCGCTCTTGCTGGTGTATTAATAATTCTAAGAAATGAGTTGTTATCTTTAGGATTCAAAGATAACTTCAAATAACTCATGGCATGTTTAACTTCTTGTCGGTCAAAGAATCTGAATCCTCCATAGATCAAATAAGGAATGTTATTAGCATGCAATGCTTTTTCCAAGGAACGTGATTGACTGTTGGTGCGATAGAGAATACAAATATCTTTATATGCAACATTTTTTCTACGAATTGACTTAATTTCTTGAGCAATGAATGCAGATTCTTCTTCATCATTAAATGCATCAAAATATTTAATTTTATGAACAGCAGGATGAGTAGGGACCAAATTTTTTCCTTGCCTGTTTTTATTGTTTTTAATGAGATGGTTAGCAGCATCCAAGATATGAGCATCGGAGCGATAATTTTTCTCTATCTTGATCATTTTTGCACCATAATCTTTTTTCAATAAGTTCATGTTTTCAGGTCTTGCACCTCTAAAACTATAAATAGAGTTATGAACCAATATATCATCGGCAAAAAAATGATGATATTTTTCTATGTCCAAATCATAAATGATAGTTTCTTCTATAAAGGTTTGTTTAGATAATACAGGTATAAATCCTTTAAACATATCAAACACCTCATCTCCAACCATCAAAGATTTTGCATTTTTCAAAATCATTGTCTCACCATTGATATGAGCTTGATAAAAAACATGAAAATCATCGAATGTTTTTTCAAACTCTCTCTTAATAATTTCTTCTGCTTGCTGTAAATCGTTCATATGATACAACAGGGAAGAATCATCTTTTATTTCCATTTGATGAATCTGCTGTTCTTGATTTACATAAAGTTTAATGTGAATATTTTTGTCTAAAGAAAGTTCTTTTATTTTTTCAGATGATGCTTTCACAAAAAACAAATGATTATGAGTCGATTGTAAAATCTTATCACCAAAATTTAACTCAACAAATTCTTTTAATGCTTTCTTTTCATGTTTTTGTATCACCAAAGATTTTTCTTTTTGATGGTTATTTAATACAACCACATAATCACCAACATTAACATCTTTTATTTTCTTTTTCTCAATAAAACCATGATTCCAAACGCTAACACGCACATCTTGTTTGAAACATTGATCGTCATCACCGACAGCAAATACATTTTTATGCTCTTTGGATAAAATTTTTAACCACTTATACTGTAATTCATTGGTATCTTGAAATTCATCAACCAGTATATGTTTGAATTTTTCAGCATATGAATCGGCAATAATAGGATGATTTAGAAAAATTTCGTAACAACCTAAAAGCAATTCACCAAAGTCCACACAATTTTCCTTAATGCATGCTTTTTCATACATTTCATAAATATCTCTTTCCTTGGACTCCATCAAACGAGTCGAACGCCAACCCACTTCTTTATAACCATTGATTTTATCCAATAAGTCTTTTACATTGACATTTTTAGGATCAATTTGATGAGAGCGTAAGACTCTTTTGAAAAATGATTCTTGCTCAGAAGAATCCATGATGTTGAAATTCTTTTGTAAACCAGCCTCTTTATAATGATATTTGAGAATTTTATTACAAATTCCATGAAATGTACCAACCCACATATTCTTGACATCAACCCCCATTCTGTAGAGTCTTTGAGACATTTCCTTAGCTGCTTTGTTGGTAAAAGTCACAGCCAATATATGATGAGCAGGAACATCTTTTAAAACATGAAGATAAGCAATTCGACATGTTAACGTAGAAGTCTTCCCTGAACCAGCAGCAGCAAGAATAACAGCAGATTCTTCTCCCAAGGTAGCAGCCATTTTTTGTTCAGGATTTAAAGCATCTATATATTCTTGAACTACTTTTTTTAATGCATCATCACTCATAAAAACCTTTTTTTTGTTACAAGCATCTTATAAGAAAAAAAGAAAAAAATCAATATTAATTCTCACATAAAATTGACGATTCATATACATCATGAAAAACTTGACTTTTTAGGCAATATATCGGATGATACGAAAAATATCTAGGAAGATGAATGAGATTAATTGAATTTTGTATCAGTGAGAAAATAAATCAATATCATGCACTCAGCATAAAAATAGTCGATGCAAATGACATCTCAGGTATTGAGCAAACCCAATCTGACCATTTTTGTAAAATCAAGGAAAAAAATGGCACCACTTATTTTGCACTGGGTCAATATCGAACATTAAGCAATCGTTGGATTTATGCATTATCAAAGAACAAGAATTTCTTTCATGATAACATCATGAAACCTACTGGATATATTTACCACGATGGAGCAGCCATACAAATTGATAAGGCTCATCATGACAAATATCAAATGACTGGATTCATTGTTTGTACTCTTTTATATGAATCTGAAGAAGTCAAACGCATTATTGAGAAAATTGAAGACGATTATGCTTATGAGCAAATCAAAGAAATTCTCCCATTATTTTTCAAGAAGAATGAAAGCTTGATTTTTTAAAAAACTTTTTTCTTCAAGAACGTATATAAATCAAAAATGAAATCAACAGTTTTTGTCTGATATAAATTTTCATTGAATGAGTTAAAGCATGATAAATCGTATTGTGGATTTTGTTTGATAAAACTCATTTTTTTATCTTCCCCTAAGTCTTTCAAGACATATTCCAAATAAAGTCTATGAGTGGTTATTTTATAGGCAATATATGACTTAGCGACATCATGAAATCTGAATTTTTCAATCACTTCATCTATTTTTAAAAACCAAAGTAAGGCAAAATAAAGTGAAGATAATAAATTGATGCAAATGAATGAAAATACACTGAATAATTTGGTATCCACTTTCATTTGATGCATAAATTGCATCAATGTTAAATTTTCCATATATAACTCAAAATTTTTCCATTCCTGTGGATATAATAAAATAGCTAAATTTAAAATACCAGAAAATACGGCCATGAAAAAAAAGAATGTACTAATTTTTTTTAATTTCCAGAAGAATTCAAAATCATGCCAAGTTTTCCAACCTTTCATTTCAATAGAATTAAAAAAGTGCAGAAATTTTTCTTCTGGCTTTTGATTTTCTTCAATGATCATGTGTTGTTTTTCTTCTTTATTGAATATCATGTTTTTTTAAATTTTAGTTAATGTTAAATTTTTTCTTCAATTTTTTTCAATATACCTTTTAATATATTGTTAAATATACTCTTAAAAAAAAATAATTTAAAAGCAAGATTTTGTTCAATTAAATAAGATATTTTGCATGATTTTTTGATGATTTGTGATAAATTACTATTTAAAAAAAAATAAGCCTAGGCTTATTTTTTTAATAATTAATCATCAATTCAATCAAATATTCATTTTCTATGAGTATTCATGATTTATTGCTATCATTTAAAATAATATTTGAATCCTAAATCAAATTGACTCACATTGACACCTTGTCCAGCAAAGTTATTATATTTTGTAAAATCCAACCCAAAATGAAGATTGTTATCAAACAAATAGTTAAGACCAACGCCAAAATTAGGAGTTGTTTTATAAGTGTAATTTTTTTGATTAGAATTAGGGTCTGTGAAATTCAATGAAGTCGTAGAAAGACCTAATTTGACTGATGGATAAAATTTAGGAATATTATTAAATACTTGATATCTTGCTACCAAATTCACATCAAACATTTTACCAGACATTTGTTGAGGTACACCTAAACTATCATTTAATGTCATAGAATCGAGTTTTTTATAGTTTGTTTCAACTGCAAAATTTTTATTAAATTGCCACCCCAATCCCAATCCTACCGTATTTAAAGTAGAATCAGCTATCAATGATGTTTGAACCAATGGATTATTAGAAGACTGAGCAACATTGACTGATGGGACCAAAGCTCTACCCAAATTGAGTTTCCAGTACCAATTTGAAAATAATTGTGTGGGCACAGCTAAAGAAAAATCTTGATAAGAAGTATCTGTGGTTTGTGCTTGAGACATTGAAGATATCGCTAATGCAACGGTTGCCATCATGAATTTTTTACTTATTTTCATATCATATTCCTTAAAATTATTTTTATGAAATATTAAAAAAAAAGAAAAAGTCAATCACATTCTAAAAGATTTTTTAGTTGTCACAACTTGCTCAACACTTTGTTCACTATTGAATAAAGCTTCTTTTTGTTTTTCTGCAATAAAGTCCCTCATTTTAACTTTCACTGACATGGCTTTATAATCTTTTTGTAATTGTTCATAATCAATAGATTTCAATGCTTCAATTGCATCATGAATTTTATCTATATCAACACAAAGATCAGATACAACATTTTTTTGTCTCTTGCATTCTGGGAAAGAAAGAATTTCATTGGATTTTATTTTTTTATCCATTGAAACAATTTGTTTATAATATTGAAGAATTTGTCTTGCTTCTTGCATATCTTTTTCATATGTATGATAAACATTCATTTCTTTTGCATATAAAATAACTGAAAAAATATCATCTTTTTGGTGCGTTGCTTTTGTGTCTTGCAATAATGACAATTTATCATCAATCGATAAATCTTGAAAAGATGGTGATTTAAAATTTTTTATTTTATGAACCAATTTTATTTTTTTCTGAATATCATTAGGTACTTTAAAATCTTCTAAATTTTTCTCTGTAAATGCTTCAAAAATAATTCCCCACTCCAAAGACTTTTCTCTTTTACATGTTTCATTCAATAATAAAACAGGATATCTTGCATGATTTAAAAAATCATAATCTGACACATGTCCTTGTATTTTGTGTATAGCCGGTGTCATTATTTTTTCTTGGTATTCAAAATTCAATAAATCAACTTGTGTAGAGATAGCGTCTTGAATCACCTTGGTCATTTTTAAATCTTGCTCTATTTTTTTGACATCAAAAATACCCAACTTAGATAAAGCCCCAATAGATTCTAATTCATGAAAAAAACGAGACAAATATTTTTCTGAAATCACTTTTTCAAATTCCAAAAAAACTCTCTCAGGAGTCAATGCATCAAATTCTCCATCGTTGACCATGCCTCGCATCATATCTTTTGTTTTTTCATGAATTTCAAAATTATAACGTGCAGCAAAACGTGCAATTCTTAAAATTCTCACAGGGTCTTCTGAAAAATGGTGAGAAACATGTTTTAGAATTTTATCATTTAAATCTTGAGCACCACAGTAGGGGTCTATTAATTCTTCATGCTGTCCCAACTCATTGAGTTTAATAGCCATTGCATTAATAGTCAGATCTCTTCTCAGCAAATCTTCTTGTATGGTCACATCATTTGTTTCACAAACGAATCCATTATAACCAACTCCTATTTTTCTCTCTCTTCTTGCTAATGCATATTCTTCTTTGGTCTTTGGGTGCAAGAAAACAGGGAAATCTGCCCCCACTTTTTCAAACCCTAAATCAAGCATATCTTTTTCTGTTGCACCAACAACCACATAATCCTTATCTTTAGGCTCAATTCCCAAGGTTAAATCTCTGACTGCGCCTCCAACAAGATAAACATCAAATAAATGATAAATCTTATTTTCCTGCTTGAATTCATGCTGCTCAATTTCTTCTAGCTCTTTTTGATATCTACTGGTCATATAATCCTTGATGACTTAAAACGTTAAACGTTTTCTTTTTTTATTTAATTGAATAACTTGATTTTCTATTAAATCATTAAAAATATCTTCAACAATTGAATGAGATGATTGTAAAACAGTATATTGAATTCCCATTTTATTTAAATACTCAGGCAATTTTGCTTCAATATCTTTAGATTGATTATCATCATGAATTCTCTTTTGTTCTTCAAAGTCATGTTTTCTTAAAATTAAATAATTATGATTATCATATTTATTGAATAAGGATTGAACCAAAGGCTCAAATCCAGGAATGTAATTTTGTGGAGTATAATAACCAATCAGTGGTAAAGGACAATCTGTGACTGCAAAATCATTTTTACCATCCAAGACTTCCAATCTTTTGTTTTGTTCAGCCAAAACACTGAGCTGCCCTCCAAACTTTGAACTCACAGAATCTGCCATCACCAATTCTTTAAAATACTCTGTTGTTAATTCCACATTTAATTGATTCATTTTCATCAACCAAGTTAAACCCAACATGGTTGTACTTTTTCCTGCTCCAGGAGCACCAAAGAGATTAATTACCTTCATATTTTTTCCTTTTTCATATTTTAACAGGTGACAAAAAATTGTCAATTTTTGAAATATTTTTTTAGTACTAGTACTGTCCAGTTTGAAAATTGATATGAATTTAAAAAAATAAAAATTCATTAAAAAAGCTTAATTAACTAATAACTGAATGATTAACATATTTTTAAAAAAATCAAACTAGACAGTAGTACGAATTTTTCACAATTGACTTTTCATCACATTACTTTATAATTCATAAAAGTAAAGGATAAACATGAACCCTATTCGACATGCAAAAAATATGATTAAAATTGCTTCTTTTGTTAAAACTGGATATGATGTTTATCAAGTTGGTAAAACTGTCTATAAAGGGTATACAGCATATAAAAGTATTAAACAAAATCCAATGATTGAAACAGCATCTCAACTGAAAGATCATTTAAAAAATCAAATCAATGATAAATTCATTGGAAAAATAAATACACAAGTACTTTCGAATCCTGTAGAAGCTCCTGAGTTAAGTAAAACAGAAAAAATTGAACAAGTACGTAAGAAATTACATTCAAAATAAAAGCTAGCATTTAGCTAGCTTTTAAAGTTTAATCTACAATTTCAGGTTCTACTTTTTGTGCAATATCTGACAATTTTTTTCTTAAACTGTTGATTTCTTCAACAGTTTTTACTTTTTTCAACTCTTCTTGCAACTTATCCACGACTTTACCTGATTTTTTCTCTTGCTCTAATTCAGATTCAAATCGATTTTTTTCTTCAATAAATTTCAACATTTGCTCATCATTTTCCTTTTGTTCTTGAGCCTGTCTAATCATTTTTTCTATTTCTGTTTTAGAAAGACCTGAAGATGCTGTAATTTTGACACTTTGCTCCTTACCTGTATTTTTATCGATTGCTTTGACTTGAATAATTCCATTGGCATCAATATCAAAAATGACTTCAATCTGAGGAGATCCCTTAGGAGCTGGAGCGATTCCATCCAAATTAAATACACCTAAAGATTTATTATCTTTTGCTAAAGCTCTTTCGCCTTGCAATACGTTTATTGTGACTCCAGTTTGATTATCTGAAGCAGTTGAAAATACTTTTGAAAACTTGGTAGGAATGGTTGTATTTTTTTCAATGAGTTTACTCATGACTCCCCCCATTGTCTCAATACCCAAAGAAAGTGGCGTTACATCTAGCAATAGCACATCTTTAATCTCTCCCTTAATAACGGCTCCTTGTATGGCTGCACCAATTGCCACAGCTTCATCAGGATTAACATCTTTTCGAGGCTCCAATCCAAAATATGTTTTTACTTTTTCTTGAACCAATGGCATGCGTGTCATACCACCTACTAGCAATATAGCTTGAATGTCTTTTTTATCTATCTTCGCATCCGTAATTGCTGTTGCAACAGATTCAAACGATTTATCAATCAAATGTAAAACAAGATTTTCCAACTTCGTTCTTGTCAATTTAACATTTAAATGCACAGGACCATGACTTGTAGCGGTAATATAAGGCAAATTAATATCGGTTTGCAAAGAAGATGATAATTCGATTTTAGCCTTTTCAGCTGCATCTTTTAATCTTTGCAAAGCCAAAGCATCTTTACTTAAATCAACTGCGTTATTCTTTTTGAAGTCATCCATCAAATACTGTAAAATAGCATGGTCAAAATCTTCTCCTCCCAAAAATGTATCACCGCTGGTTGCTAATACCTCAAATTGCTTTTCACCATCAATATCAATTAAATCAATAATTGACACATCAAATGTGCCTCCACCTAGGTCATACACCAAAACTTTACCGTTAATTTCCTTATCAATACCAAAAGCAAGTGCTGCCGCAGTTGGTTCATTAATGATACGTTTAATATCAAGTCCTGCAATTTTCCCAGCCTCTTTGGTTGCTTGTCTTTGAGCATCATTAAAATAAGCTGGTACTGTGACAACAGCTTCTTGGACAGATTCACCTAAATAATCTTCAGCCACCTTTTTCATCTTTGATAATACTGCTGCTGATATTTGTTGAGGAGGAATTTTTTTGCCTTTTGATACCAACCATGCATCTGAATTTTGATGTTCTGTGATATCATAACTCATTGTTTTGATTGATTTTTGAACCTCAGGATCTTGATATTTTCTCCCTATTAATCTTTTAGTAGCAAAAAAAGTTTCTTTCGGATTGGTAATAGATTGTCTTTTTGCTGATGCACCCACCAACATTTCTGTTTCGGTATAAGCAACAATAGATGGTGTTGTTCTAGCCCCCTCTTGATTTTCTAGAACTTTAGGCTTTCCATTTTCTAAAATGCACACACATGAGTTAGTTGTACCTAAATCGATTCCAATTATTTTTGATTTCATCATCATTCTCCTATTTTTTAAAACATCATCATAAAAACATAAATATTTTCATCCTGATAATAGATATATGTGATGCTTTTTTTAAAAAACAAGATTACATTTTTACTTTTTTATTATTTTTTTTTTGATAAATTTCTTGTAATATCAGAGATGGTTTTTGTCCAACTGCCAATCCTTCTTTTATTTTATCATGAAAATCTAGTAAATCACATCCCGTATAAATGATATCATCATTGATATAAACGAGATTTGTCCTCAAAAGTTCATCAATAGATAGTTTTTGTAAATATTCGATTAATTGCATAGAAGAAGTAAAATTTTTATCAATCTCAAACACAGAAACTCTTTTAAAGAATGTATTCAAAGAATGATTAAAAAGAGTATTTTGATTAATGAATTGTTCTCTTTCATCATTTTGAATTCCATCGGCTCTTGATTTAAAATCATAAGCAATGATATTGCCATTTTTTAATAAAGTAGCTTGAAAACCATCTTTAAAAAGTGATAATTGTTCTTTTTTATCTGCATTTAACTGTTGGGAGATATTAGAAAAAAGAGAATGAATTAATTTTTCCTTTGTAATGACAAAAGATTTTTCTTGCTTGTTGACAACAATTGAATGACTATGATACTCCCATGATTCCATGCTAATTCCTAATGACCGTAAAAATTATATAAAAAATTTTTCAAATATCAATTATTTCAATGATTTTTGACGCTTTTAATTTTGGGACTATTATTATGTAATGTGTTATTTGAATGAGCATTAAATTTTTGATTTAACGGCAAAGTAGATAAATTGCCTTGATACATAAAAATATCAAGACCTCCTAAATTCATATGCATAGATATTTTCTTTGATTTAAAGATAAAATCATCCAACTTATTTTGTTCAATATATGATCCATTTAAAGAAAAAATATGATTAAATACATTTTTTATTCTGGCATGAGACAGATGAGCTACAGATATCGTTTTTCCATCCAAGAAATCATGTATTCCATCTTGTATGGCAACATCTAATATGATATCTTGTTGTTCTAGCATTTTTTGACGGAAATTATCCATAATTTTAGAAAATTGTGGATAATGTTCATTTAATTTTGGAATAATTTCATTTCTGATAAAATTTCTTGTAAATTCAATATTTTTATTGGTTGGATCATCAATCCATTTAATCTTATTCTCATTTAAATAATCAATAAAATCAGCTTTGTCTGAAGATAAAAATGGACGACAAATTTTACCCGTTCTTTCTTTCATACCAGCAATGGCTCTTCCTCCACCTCTGAACATTTGTAATAAAGTTGTTTCATTTTGATCATCTCGATGATGGCCTAAAAAAACAAAATCAAAATTATCTTTTTGGTAAAAATCTCTTCTTCCATTTCTTCCCAATTCTTCCCAAGATTTTTGAGATTTTTTAATTAAATTTAAGGGCTCAAAATGAAATTGAAGATTATTTTTTTGACAAAAATTTTCTACCAACAATTTATTTTTATCCTCACCATCACAAATAGGACTGTTCAGGTGTTGAAAAAAAACAACATGTAAATTCATTTTAAAAAAATTCTTTTTTTCATTCATTAGATGTAGAACAGCCATTGAATCTACGCCACCCGAGCAGGCAACTAAAATATTTTTATTTTCTAAATTAACATCTTGATTTAATTGTGTTAAAAAATAGTGAAGTTGTTGATTGAGTTTATGTTTTTTCATATATTGATTATAAAATAAGCAATATTGATGTCAATGATTCCTGATGATATAATCAATCAAGTTTTTTCTTACAGTTGATTGATTAATTTTAAAAAGTAGTTGTTTTTTATATGAAAAATCCTTATAATCCAGTTAAGATAAGGGTTAATTATGCGTACTGTGGATATTGAGAAGAAAATTAGAAAAAATAAACTGATTCAATCATTTGAAGTTTGGAAGGAATTGACCGTTTTTAATTCTGAACATGTTGAAATCGGAAAAGAAAAATTTTTGATTGAAGAAGATGTTAGAACAGTCAATCAAATTCTCTTTTATGCAGGTCAAACTCAAAGATTTGATATCTTAAAAAAATTATTTCAATTAGGTGTTAATGTCAACATGATCAATATTGATACTGATAATCATTTAACCTTTGAAGCAGTGACAAGTAATAATTATCCTTTATTGCAATTTTTACAAAAATACGCCCCCAATCTATTTTCAAGAGATGAAACAGGAGACAATGTTATTTCAGAGGTTTTTTCAATTCATGTCAAAAATAAATTATTTTTTCGGGTTTGGCGCGATATTTTTAAATGCATTGAAACTGTCAGCAATCCACATGAGAATTTAGATAGCATGCTCAACCAATATCATGTAATCAATAAAGATTACAATCATGATATTCATAAACTATCTATCAAGAATATTGATTGCGAAGATAAGAGAATGAAGCTACTGAGTGGATTAATGTTGTTTGAATGCTCAGATCATGATTTAACCTATATGAAAGAAAAGTTACAACCTTATTTTTATAAAAATAGTATACAAGTTGAAAAACAAGATTTGTTAACGTGTGCTATCTATACTCTTTTACAAAAAGATAATAATGGTATTTCCAATATTGAATATTTATTAAGACCAGAAAATAAAGCTAAATTTTATTATCTTGAAAAAAAATTAAATGGTTTACTCAAGTTTTTTTATGAGGATTTTTTCTCTTATCGACTAGATACAATTGCTCAATCATATCATAATTTTGAAGTTCAATTATATTTAAATGGTAATATGGATTTAATGAGAAGTTTTGATCATTTGACAAATGATACACGAGTTGTTAAATTAATTAAAATTTAACACACAATGTAACCACTAAAATTAATATGTATGATGAACCTTCATATTCTTCTCAAATCGAGTTTCTACATTATTGTGCAATGGGAGACCAATGTCTTGATGATGTAAAAAATCTATTTTTAAAAAATAGAATGATTTTGCACGCGAAAAATGCGTATCAAGATAATGCGCTTATCTTAAGCGTGAGAGAAAAAAATAACAACATCATGAAATTTCTTGTTGAAGAGGCTGGTATTTGCCTAGAAGACAAAAATGAACAAGGTAGTGCAATTTTTCATGCAATTATTTATGATAATTATGAAGCATTTAAATATTTATTAAATAATGGTCTTTTAATGGATAAAAATAATTTTGATGAAAATATACTTTTTCCAATTTGTGCATCAGGAAAAGATAAATATATGGAATATTTAATCGAAAGATATGATTTTGAAAAACCAAACAATTTGACATTGACAACGACATTACAATCATTGAGTAATGATTTAAATGTTGACCAAGAGCACTGTCTATTTCATTGGTGTAAAAATTATATTTTTCATAAAAACGATTATTTATTTGATTTACTATTAAATTATATGACGCCATGTACTTTAAATAAAAGAAACAAGCAAGATCAAAACATCAAAGAAAAATTATATGAAATGGATAAAACAATAAACATGAAGCCGATACTGAATTTATTGGCTCATCATGGTTTTCATCAATGAACAATCTGAATTTTTTCTCTCATGATAAAACTATAATAATTATTTTTAATTGTTTTATCTTTTATTTTATCAATTTCCTTATGAATAATGCCAAAACCAAATTGTTCCAATAATTTTTCCATCAATAAAGCCGTTAACAAAATATCATAAGCAGCACGGTGTGCATGACCTGGGATCAATACATTGAATTCTTGACAAGCAGTAGTTAAACTGCCAGAAGCGTCATAATAACCATTAATAGCCTTTTTTGCTTTCAAATAAACATATCTTACATCAAGTTGCTTATCAAAAGATTGATTGATTTTTGATTTTTTAAGCATTTTCTCTAAACCTCTTGCATCAAATATTTTAGAATTAAACCCCATGAGTAGATGTCCCTGAGCTATTTTTTCAACGTATTTTGCAAAGTGTGAGAATGTTGGCTTATCACTGACCATATGATTGTTAATTCCCGTAATATCTGTAATAGATTGTGGAATTCTCACTTGTGGATTAATCAATGAATCTTTAAAGAGAACTTGTGTGGGTGCGATATGAATCAAACCAATTTCAATGATTGCAAAATGATAATCATGCACCATACCAGTTGTTTCCAAATCAACAAATGTCAAAGGTATGTTCAAAATTGAACTTAATTTTTTAAGATGATGAAATTCATACATTTTGTAAATCAAACCTTTCTAATTTGCATTGAGGGTTAAAGTCATCTGTATCTGGCTTTTGCCATAAATAAAATTGATTGCTTTTTAAACCCTTCAACAATTCTTGCTCATGATAAAAAATATTGTCTATTTTTAATGTATTCAAATAAAAATATTTCAAAAAATCATCTGAGAATTCGATTGAATGATTGATTTTAGCAAATATCACTTGAGAGAAATGTTTTTCAGAAAAATATTGAACATCTTTTGAATTCAATATTTTATATTCATTGATTTTTTCTTGATGAGTAATCATGATGCCAGATATATTAAAAATATAAATTGGGGTCATTAATTTAGAAAAAGATTGATTCAATATAATTTGCACCAATTGTTGATAATTATGATAATGTTGAGTGTCATTTTTATGAGGCATCCATAAATCAATATGTTTATCATGCTCTAAAGCCCACATGATATTTTTTCCATGAGATTCAAATATACCGTCTTGATACATTTTATCTATCATTTTAATTTTCAAGAATAATTCTTGAGTCAATTTAAAATGATTCAATATATGTTGTGATTCGATTTTTATTTCTGATAAATAGAGTTTATTGTTTTTTAATTCAGTTTTATCAATTTCAATCCCAATGAGTTTAAAATATGAAATAAAAAACGACAAAAGAAATGGTTTTTCTTCTACAATTTTATTCAATATAAATAATAAATTTTCTATTTTCAATGTCTTTAGTAAAAATTCAGGTGTCATACTTACCTGATATTCCTCTCTGATTTGTTGAATTAAAATCAACCAAAAATTAGAAAAGTGCTTGCTATCTGGACAATTAAAAAAGTCATTAAAGTTATCTGCATGAAATAATTCCTCTATTAAATCTATTTTAAAATTAGATTTCTTGTATGGGTCTATTCGTAATGTCAATTGATTTTGTTCAGATATTTGTTGATAAATCAAGTCAAATTTACGATACATATTCATATCATCTGAGATCATCAAGGTATTAGCATTTTTAATAAACAAAGTATCAATTGCCTTCAAAGAGTTTTTGTAAACACCAAACTTTACAGTACTACTAGGAGTATAATAAAGATTTTTTATTTTCATAAATGATAAAGATTTTTGCAATTTCTTAACTTCTTCATCAAAATCAAAGAAATAAAAATCTTTCAAGTTTAAACCCTGATTTAATTCTTTTCCAGCATTCATGAATAAAGATGTTAAATGGACATGATTTAAAAGATTTTTTTCTTTATGAATATCCAAATATAAAATCAATGGATCTTCATAATTTTTGACATTTTCAAATTTAATAGGCGTTAAATTCCACGAGTTTGTTTTTTGAGATAAGCTTTCTTTTAATTCTTTCCAAGAATTTTTATCCATCAAATAAGCAATAAAATCCCCAATCGCTGCATTGTTAGAGACATTGATTTTGCCTTGATTTCTTTCTGATAAATATTGAAGCTTTTTCACAAATTTATCAACTGGTATATTTAGCTCTTTCATTGATAAAAACTCTCCATTGTTTTTAAAATTTGCAAATCATGTTTTTTGAAGTATGTTTTTGCAACATTTTTAATATCTTCTGAAATACCATATAGACTCTCTAAAATAGGTCCAGCAATCGCACAATAAGTATCTGTATCTCCCCCACAAAGTACAGTGACTCTTAAACCTTCTTCAAAATCAGAAGCTTCTAAAATAGATGCTAAAACAATTTTTAAAGAATCATCTGCTCTTAAATTAAACTCCTGAGAAATTTTTATTTGATTTGGTCTTTTTAATCTATGAACCCAAATATCTTTATCACCTAAATCTGCATCAAACAAAAGAGGATATTGAGTCATGATATTTTGAGAGATACAAAAATCATCATCATCTTGTGACTCTTCGATCAGTCCATACTGAACAAGCTTATAATAAAAAAATGAAGCTAACAAATGATTATTTTCTAAATTTTTATCTTGTTCAATAGTTAAATCATCATTTTTAACTTTAATTTGATGATTTCTAAATATTTCTTGATGTGCTAACAAGGTCATTAATATATCAATATAAGCAGCTACTGCTCTATGTGCAATAGCATGATTATGTGTGATATTGGTGATATCTAAAGCAATCTGAATAGCATCTTTTTTCGTGATTTTATTTTGATGAGCAAAATAGGCTACTGGAGATATTTTCATGATTGCTCCATTTCCATAGCTATTATAAGGCATGTTGACACCGTTCAAAATCCATTGTTGAAAAATAGAGCCAAAACCTCTATTAAGAAATTGTAAGCACCATAATCTCAATTGATTGGATAAATCCTGATGATTGAGAAAGGTCTGTTGTCCATAAAAATCTTTTTGACTCCAGGAATCCAATGCATTATTCTTTTTTGCTTCAATATATGAAAATATTCTTTCTTTATTTGTCATTAAAATATCAGCAATTGCAGTCGTACAAACTGTATCGTCTGTAAATCTTGCATTACTTCTGAATAACTCAAAGTAAATACTTCTTTGATTTTCAATCTCAAAGCTAGATCCAACAATATCACCAACAATTGCACCCAACATAATTTATCCTTTTATTTTTAAGCCAGAAGGTTTTTTTTCAGAAGTGACTCTGGTGACTGTCCTGGTCTTCTTTGTTTTTTGGTCATTTTTCTTTTCATACCATAACACGAAAATGAAGAAAAGTGAAGAACAAACACATTGAAAAATAGTGATTGGATAAAGAAAATCATAAAAATTACCAAAAAATAAAATAGTATTTGAAATAAAAAAAATCATAGACGCGTAAATACAATAAAATCTAAAAGCTCTTGTTTGCGTTGCAGTAATAGATAGCATCAGTGATGGGAAACTAAATAAAAAAATACCTAGAAACACCAAAGGTTGAGTAAAATACTCAACAAAGGTTAGTGTAGTGTTCAACTTAATTTTAAAAAAACCTAGAAACGCAATAAAAAAAGTGATTAAAAAAAGAAATTTAGCGAAATTTCTTTGTCCAAAACGAGTAATAAATTGATTAAATCCTGACATGAAAAACCTATGGTTAATTAGGCTTATCATAATGAAGATTCAAAAATTGTCAATCATTTATGATGAATATTATGGTAACTTTTCAATAAATATGCGTGCTTATCGCCAACCTCTGGCCCCATGACATGCTCCATGACATGCAGTATGACAAGAGCCATGACAAACCATTGAAGTTTCTGATGCAATGGCTCCTGTTGTTGTTGCGTTACCAGGAGTAGTCCATGTAGAAAGCCAAGTAGAATCACTTAAACCAAAGACAACTTGTTTTTGCTCTTCTGTTAAATCTTTTTGTGCTTCTTCCAGAGATTTTTTTAAATTCTTTTGAATGATATTATCTTTAATGGTCTCATCGTTAGAAATCACATAATTTTCTGCCATGATGATGACATTATCTCCCAGTTTTGTTAAAGGTGCTTTTTTATTCACCAAAACACTCATTTGCTCCCTGTATTCCTTTAACTCGTCATTTTGCAGAGATAATAAAACATCATTGATGTCAATTTTATTTTCTTTTGATTTTTCAGATGAATTTTCTTTTTCTAATTCTTTTTGAATTTCTGGAGCTAAGGCCAAAGCGGAAATCGATGCAGTGACCAGAGAGACTAAAATTTTTGGTTTCATGTTTTTCTCACTTTTTTCTTAGAATAATATAAAATATTTGAATGTCAATAAAAATGAACTACAAATAGTACTGTCCAGTTTGATTTTTTAAAAAAATATGTTACTCATTCAAATTAAATTTTTATAAAAAACAAATCATATTTATTTATTTTATGATTCCAAAACTTTAAAATTACTCATTGAGTAATAACTTAATTCAACTTTTTTAATGAATTTTTATTTTCTGCATTAGTAGTAATTGTCAAATTTGACAGTACTATCTATAAATAAAAATAATTTTATACTCAAATAAATCATATATATAAACGTAAGTTGCGAGTAAATTAAGTTAATTAAATTCAAATTATCTGGTGCAGATACATTAATTTGTTTTAATTGAGATTTAACAAAAATACTTTGACTATTCATCATCTCGTACTCACATCATAAATAAATTGAGTAGTTTTCACACTTATTATTTCAAAAAATCTTTAATTTCATTCTTCATTTCTTCAACAGTTTTACAACCATAAAAAGGTTCATAGTTTGTCAAAATATAAGGATATTTATTAGAAAGGTCTATAAACTCTTGCTCACATTGTTGACGTAGTTTTTTGAGATTTAATTTTCTAAATATTTTTTTCATTTTTTTAATATTTTTCTTATCATATATTAATTGATGATAATCTTCGTTTCCAGGAGCCTGAAGTTGAAATCTAATCATTTCTGTTAACAATTTATAAGGATTGGGTTGATTTTCAATAAAAGTTATTGCCCAATCTTCAATCGTAATAAAACAAGGTTTATCATTTGATACACTTAAATAACAACGCATATTTTCTTTAGTAATAAATCGATGATTATTTAATAATAGAGTTTCATAAGCCATTTTTAATAATTCTTCTTTTGAGCTTAATAAATCATGATTAATATTTATTGTATTATCCCTTAACTTAGTAACTAGGCATGTTTCACAATGTGTGAAAGCAAGCGGCCAATCTTGCTGAAAAAAAATCTCTTTTCAAATGAATCAAGCCTTTTTTTCCCCGTTTAGCAACTTTTTTGACTTGGTATTTGAAAACATTCATGTTGTTGCCAAGGTAAGAGAAGTTGAAGGCAGGAAGAAATTTTCTTCCGATGTTCAAACTTCCGTGGACATCTGCATGAACTTTTATTTTGTCAGTCGCTTGGTT
>JACCDS010365981.1_pt1 | contig 40908 bp, 19 predicted proteins | sample 7446441 | NCBI WGS metagenome assembly JACCDS01 (sample SAMN15323445, study PRJNA562643) | freshwater metagenome | isolation source: river surface water | place: USA:Blue River Watershed | collected 2017-08-17 | reverse complement strand
TCCGCCTCTCCGCCCGCCTCGACCCGACCGGCGCCCTCCAACTCGAGGTCGCCAACACCGGCCGCTGGCTCCCTCCCGGCACCTCCTCCGCTCCCTCCACCGGCATCGGCCTCGACAACCTCCGCCAGCGCCTCCGCCGCTACTTCCCCGGCGCCCACACCTTCACCTGCTCCTCCGCCGACGGCTGGGTCGTTGCCCGGCTTGAAATCTCTCCGGACCCCGCTGCAATCGCCTGACCGGGAATGCCCCACGCGCTCCTCATCGACGACGAACACCTGGCCCGTGACGACCTCCGGCGCCTCCTGGCGGCGCATCCGCACGTCGTCGTCGGCGGCGAAGCCGACAGCCTGCCCGGCGCCCGCGACCTCCTTGCGCGCGCGGCCTACGATCTCGTCTTTCTCGACATCGACCTCGCCGGGGCCAGCGGCTTCGACGTCGTCCCGTTTGTCGCGCCGAACGCCCGCATCATTTTCGTCACGGCTCACAGTGCCCACGCCGTCCGCGCCTTCGAGGTCAACGCCCTCGACTACCTGCTCAAGCCGGTTTCCGCGGAACGCCTCGGCCGTGCCCTCGCCCGCCTCGCCCTGCCCCCGCGGCCGGCGGCCGGCGAGCCGGCCGAGCCCGGTGAGGCGCCCCTCGGCAATCTCGTCCCGGGCGACCGCGTGTTTCTCAAGAATGAACGCGGCGCCCGTTTCGTGCCCGTCAGCCAACTCGCGGCCATCGTCTCCTGCGACAATTACACCGAGGTCTACGTCGCCGACGGCGCCCATTACCTGGTTCGCCGCTCGCTGAAGGCGTGGGAAGTCGCCCTGCCCGTCGACGCCTTCGTCCGCGTCCATCGGCAGGCGGTGATCAATCTGACTCAACTGGAGCGCCTCGAAAACGCCGACGGCACCCCGCCGGCACTCTACCTCCGCGGCATGAAGCACCCGGTCATGACCAGTCACCGGCTCTCGCCCGACTTGCTGCGCCGGCTCGCCCACTAGACCGCGCGCCGGCCGCCGGGCCGCCTCACGTTCGCCCCATCCTGGGCCACGTTCGCCCCACCGGCGTTGCCGCATCCGGACCGCCGGGCCGGTATCGAACTCGGCAAACAACCTGCGTGTCGGATTCGGCGTCGCTGCGCCGTCCGGTCAGCCGGGCGGCCACCTTTCCCCTTCCGGCTGCGTCGTTCTCCCTCTTGCCCCCGGTCTCTCTCGCCACCGCCCATGTCGACTTCCCCCCTGTCCGCCCGGTGTGCCCGGGTCGCCTGCCTCGTGCGTGAAGGTCTCCGCGCCCTCCGGCGCCCTGGGTCGGGACGGGTGCTCGCCCTCGTCGCCGTCCTCACCGCCCCGCCCCTCGCCGCCTACCCGCCCGCCCCCTACTACACGCTCTACGGCGTCGTCCGCGACCAGATCGGCTCCACCCTCCGCGCCGAGGGCGCGAAACTCGTGCTCCTCAAGGACAACGTCGAGATCGGCCGCGCGGCCGTCTTCGCCGACCTGCGCGACGACTACAACTACGAGCTCCAGATCCGGCTCGACCAGAACCTCCCGTCGTCCCGCAGCTACTCGTCCCAAACCGTCGCCGCCCAGGGCCTCTTCTCCCTCGTCGTCGATCTCAACGGCGAGCGCTACTACCCGATCGAGGTCGCCGGCACCCTCCGCGCCGGCAACGGCGGCGAGCGCGTCCGCCTCGACCTCAACCTCGGCGTCGACGCCAATCACGACGGCCTCCCCGACGTCTGGCAGGAATGGCAGCTCTTCCAGGCGGGCCGCCGTCCCGGCACCCCCGGCTGGGACATCAACCTCCTCCCGCGCGACGGCGATTTCGACGGCGACGGCATCTCCAACTACCAGGAATACGTCGCCGGCACGTTCGCCGGCGACGCCACGGAGCGGTTCGAACTCGTCCTCCGTGACAAGACCGCGACCACCGTCTCCTGCGAATTCTACGGCATCACCGGCAAGGTCTACAGCATCGAGCAAAGCACCGACCTGCGCACGTGGACCTCCGTGTCGTTCTCCGTCGCCGCCGGCGCCTCGCCCGTCGTCTTTCACCGCGCCCTCGGCGTCGGCGTCGTCCCCGCGTCGATCGCCACCACTCCCGGCCCCGCCCGCTTCTACCGGCTCATCGTCCGATGAAAACTCGTCCCGGCCTTCTCCTCGTCCTGCTCGCCCTCGCCTGCGGCCTCCCCCTCGCCCGCGCCCAGTGGCAGACCACCACCTACACCCTCCAGGGCGGGTGGAATGCCATTTTCCTCCACGGCGACGCCACGCACGTCACCCCCGACGTGCTCTTCGCCGCCAACCCCGAGGTCCTCTCCGTCTGGCGCTGGAACCCCGGCGCGACCCAGACCCAGTTCACCAACTCTCCGCTCATCCCGTCGGTCGGCGCCGTCGAGTGGAGCGTCTGGAACCGCGGCTCTCCCGGCACCTCCACGCTCACCTCGCTGCCCGGCCAGCACGCCTACCTCGTGCGCTGCTCCGGCGCGGTCACCGACACCTTCTCCGTCTCGATCACAAACCGGACCCTCCCGCCCCGCAGCACCTGGGTCCGCAACGGCGCCAACCTGCTCGGCTTCCCGACCCGCCTCGCCGGCAGCCTCTACCCGACCTTCGCGACCTACTTCACCACCTTCCCCGCTGCCATCGCGTCCAACTCCCGCATCTACACCTACGCCGGCGGCGATCTCGGCCCGGCCAATCCCGCCCAGATCTTTTCGCCGGCGAGCACTCCGCTCGACCGCACCAAGGCCTACTGGTTCGAGGCGCCCGTCGTCGGCAACTTCTACGCGCCGCTCGAGATCACGCCCTCGCAACCCGACGGCCTCCACTTCGGCCGCACCGGCTCGGTCTTCACCGTGCGCGTCCGCAACCGCACCGCCGCCCCCGTCACCGTCAATGTCGCCCCGCTCGCCTCCGTCGGGGCCCCGGTCGGCCAACCCCAGATCACCGGCGCCGTGCCGCTCACGCGCCGCATGCTCGACACCGCCACCGGCACCACGACCGAGACGCTCCTCTCCGGCTCCTTCAACGAGGTCATCGGTCCGCAAACCACCGTCGAACTCACCTTCGGTCTCGACCGCGCCGCGATGACCGCCCCCAGCGGTTCGCTCTACGCGTCGTTCCTCCGCTTCACCGACAGCGGCAACCTGCTCGACATCTCCCTCCCCGCCAGCGCCGTCGTCGCCTCGCTCGCCGGCCTCTGGATCGGCGACATCGCCGTCTCCGACGTCGGCAACCTCACCCGCGCCCGCGCCTACACCTGCACCGTCACCCGCACCGTCGGCGGCACGGTCACCACCGTCGTCTCGCCCGCCGTGCAGGGCTCCCTCACCGCCCTCGTGCCGCAGTCGCTGGCGGCCGGCACCGGCGGCACGCTCGCCTACCAGTGGGCCAAGAGCGGCCAACCCATCGTCGGCGCCACCGACGCGCTGCTGGAGCTCACTTCCACCGAGCGCCTCGAGTCCGGCGCCTTCGGCAGCACCACCTCGCGCGCCTTCCCCCTGCGCGTCCTGCTCCACGTCGACGACGCCGGCACCGCCCGCCTGCTCTCCCAGGTCTTTGTCGGCTCGCTCGCCCCCGCCCCGCACAACCTCGGCCTCTGCACCCGCGAGAGCGGCCTGAAGGCCGACGCCAAAGCCACCGCCGCCCGCTACGTGTCCACGCAGCTCCCGCTCGACACCGAGATCGCCGCCGGCTCCGGCTCCGTCGCCCTCGGCGGCCAGCTGGTCCGCACCTTCACCCTCGCCTTCAACGACCGCGTCAACCCCTTCGTCCACGCGTATCACCCGGACCACGACAACAAGGACGCCCGCGGCCAGCCCCTCGCCGCCGGCCTCGAGAGCTACACCGTCGTCCGCTCCTGCACGTTCGACTTCGCCGCCACGCCTCCGGCCGGCGCCGCGACCCTCGGCTGGGGCGCCTCCGTCATCGGCGGCACTTACCGTGAAACCGTCACGGGCCTCCATCGCCAGCCGCTGACCGTCCACGGCACCTTCGAACTCCGCCGCGTCAGCGAACTCGGCGCGATCACGCTCAACTGACCCACCCGCTCCGTCCGTTCCCTCGCCCCCGCCGCGCCACCCTTTCCCCGACCCTTTCCTTTTATGAAACGTCACCTGCTCTCCGCCCTTGCCGCCTCCGTGTGCCTGCTCGGCCTGCTCCCGGCCACGCTCCGCGCCCAGTCCGCCGTGCCCGGCCAGATCACCTACCAGGGCAAAGTCTCCGATGCCGCCGGCAACCTCATCGGCGCCGGCACCCCGGTGAACCGCAAGGTCCGTTTCCGCATCTACAACGACCCCACCTCCGTCCTCGCCGGCAACCGGCTCCACACCGAGGAACAGACCGTCACCATCGCCAACGGCGAATTCAACGTCCTCCTCGGCCTCGCCGGCGCCACCGCCGTCAGCGGCGAGACCTTCGTCGCCTCCCTCGATACCATCTTCAATGGCGCCGCCCGCTACCTCGGCGTCACCGTCGACGGCGGCTCCGGCACCTTCTCCGGCGACCCTGAAATCTCCCCGCGCCAGCAGATCGTCACCATGCCCTTCGCCTTCCGCGCCAAGGTCGCCGAATCCGTCGTCGGCAGCACCGCGACGAGCAATGTCTTCCAGGCCACCGGCAACGTCGGCATCGGCACCAACGCCCCCGCCGCGCCGCTCACCCTCTTCAACGGCTCCGAAGCGCGGTTCCACCTCCAGACCACCGGCTCCGGCGCCACGACCGGCGACGGCCTCGCCATCGTGCATTCCAACGCCGGCTACATCTACGAATACGAAAACGTCCCGCTCCACTTCGGCACCAACGCCGCGACCCGCATGACCATCGCCGCCAACGGCTACGTCGGCGTCGGCACGCAGAATCCCACCGCTCCGTTCTCCCTCGGCGTCGCCCTCGGCAACACGAAATTCGCCCTCTGGGATGACGGCACGGGCGGGCTCTACGGCATGGGCGTCCAGGGCAATCAATTCCGCTTGCACACCAACCAGACGGGCGACCGCTTCTCCTTCCTCAGCAGCACCGCCGGCAACGAAGTGTTCACGATCAAGAGCACCGGCCAGGTCGGCATCGGCGCCACCAACCCCGCCTACCCGCTCTCCTTCGGCACCACCGGCGGCAACACCCTCGTCGCCCTCTACGACGACAACATCAACCGCTTCGGCCTCGGCATCGGCAACAACCACATGCGCCTCCACGTCGGCAACTCCGGCCAGCGCTTCGGCTTCTTCAACGCCCCCGCCGGCAGCGAAGTTCTCACCATCCTCGGCAACGGCAATATCGGCCAGGGTCACAACACACCCGCCTTCCTCTTTTCCCAAGGCGGCGGTCTCGCCAACACCAAGCTTGCCGTCTTCGACGATAGCGTCGGCAGCGTCATGGGATTCGGCGCGCAGGCGAACCAGTTTCGCTTCCACGTCGCCTATCCCACCAACCGCTTTTCCTTCCTCAACGGTCCTGCCGGCACCGAAGTGATGACCGTCACCGGCGACGGTAAACTCGGCATCGGCACCGGCTCCGCCACTCCCTACGGCCTGATGCAGGTTCACTCCGGCACGACGGACAGCCGCATGTCGTTCACCACCTCCGGCACCACCAGCGCCCACGGCCGCGGCCTGCTGGTCGGCATCGATTCCGCCGGCGCCTTTCTTTGGAACTCCGAAACCAACCTCCCGCTCCGCCTCGCCTCGGGCGGCGCGGAGCGCCAGCTCATCTACCCCGACGGTCGCATGGGGTTCAACGCCGTCAACGGCGACGGCAATCTCGGCTACTACTACTCCACCGGCACTGGCTATATGATGGTGATAACCAGCCCCAGCAACGGCTGGCGCTACTCCTTCGAAAACAACGGCACCGCCACGAAGTTCGGGAGTTCCAGCTGGACCATCTTCTCCGATGCCCGCCTGAAGAAAAACGTCGCCCCGCTCGACGGCTCCCTCGAACGCTTGCTCAAACTCCGCAGCGTCAACTTCGACTGGAATGACGAACGCAACGGCCAAGGCCGCCAGACCGGCTTCATCGCCCAGGAGGTGCAGCAAGTCTTCCCCGATTGGGTGAAGACCAATCCGTCCGGCTACCTTACCGTCGAGCACAAAGGCTTCGAGTCCCACACCGTCCAGGCCCTGCGCGAACTTCGCGCCGAGAAGGACGCCCAGCTCGCGCAGCGCGACGCCACCATCGCCGCCCTCGAGCAACGGATCCGCGACCTTGAGACGCAGACGACCGCGCGCCTCGCCGCCATCGAGCGGCGCCTCAACGCCTCCGCCCTCTCGGCCAACTCGCCCCGCTGATCGCGCCGCCGCCCCCGCGCATGAAAGCCGCCACTCCGACCGCAGGCCCGGCACCCGGCGCCGCGCCCTCCCGCGGCGCTCCGCCGCCCCGGCGCACCCCGGTTCCCCGGTTCCGCCTGCCCCGATGCCTCCGGCTCCCCGCCGTCCTCGCTGCCGTGCTCGCCGGCACCGCGACCGCCGTCGCCCAATACGAAATCAAGGGCGGTGAATTCAACCGCCTCTACCGCGGCGGTATTCCCAACCCTGCCAATCCCGCCACCACCACGCCGCAATTCGGCGGCGTCAACGGCGTCGCCTCCGGCACGTCCTCCCGTGCCGCCACCGGCACCCTTCAGCAACGTTACCCGGCCGGCGAGTATCGCGCCCCCGGCACCGGCGCACTCACCGGCGCCGCCACCGTGCTCCAGCGCTCGAGCCTCGGCAACGCTTTCGCCGCCGGCGTTCCCCGCTACCTGCTCGGCGACATCATCACGCCGCCGACCACCCAGGCCGGCAACAGCACCGCGGCGGCCGATGCGCTTTACTGGCGCATCCAGCCCGTCGCCCCCGGCGAGGTGTTCGGCAGCGATCCCACCCAGGTCCCCGCCAACGCGACGCTCGCCTACTACTACAGCCCGCACGCCGAGAAGGTTTTTGCCACCCAGGCCGGCCGCGTCTCCATCACCTGGGTCACCCGTCTCCCGATCTCCGGCAACACCTACGGCTACAAGACGGAGGTCTTCAGCGTCTCCGGCGCCACCCCCAGGCCCACCCGCACCATCTACTGGACCGAACGCAGCTTCACCGGCCCCGCCGTCAACCTTCCCACCGGCAGCATCGAGACCATCAATCCCGTCTACAATTCCGTCGTCCCCGCCCAGGTCGCCGAGGAATACCAGGTCGTCGGCCTCGCCCCCAATCCCAGCCCCAATTCCGCGCCGCCCCCGGAGAAGCGCACCCTCTGGTTCGAAAAGGTCGGCAGCGTCGCCACCCTGCGCGCCTACAATGTCGAGGGCCGCATCTTCGTCGAATACCTCGGCGCCCTCAAACCCGGCTCCACCGTCAACCGCGTCTTCCTCGGCGCCGACATCGTGGACATCGTCGCCGTCGCGCCGCCCACCACCGTCACCGTCTGGCTCGGCGATCGCCTCACCCCCCGCGACGACCAAAACCGCCTCCTCCCCGTCGACGGTCTCTCCGAACTGCTCGCCTCCCCGCTCCTCAACGCCACGCCCGACGGCCAATCCCTCTACGGCTCCCACACCCGCTCCGACGGCTACACCCAATACTACGCCGAGCGGGAGAACGACAACCCCGACCGCATCGTCTTCTACTGGCTCCAGCGTTCCAACGCCGCGATCAATCTGCCCGGCGCCGCCACCACGGCCAACCTCGGCATCTACTGGCCCGTCCAGCGCAACCATTACCTGCAGGTCTGGCCGTCCAGCCCGCTCAACTACCCCGCCCACTACACCGTCGCCGCCAACGGCAGCACCAGCGCCACCGGCCTCGCCTTCCCCGGCGGCCAGCTCCCGCAGATCATTTACCAGGACGATCCGGCGCAGACCGAGACCGCCATCGACACCAACACCCAGCGTCTCACCGTCGGCCTCGGCAGCGACGGCATCAACCGCACGCTCCTCAAGTTCTCCAGCGGCAGCGAAGTCTGGTATGTCCGCACCTACACGCAGACCGAGACCCGCCCGCGCTTCGTGACCGTCACCAACGGCGGCACCGGCTACACCTCCGCCCCCACCGTGGGCTTCACCGGCGGCGCCACCGGCGCCACCGCCGTGGCGACCATCAACGCGCTCGGCCAGGTCACGGGCGTCACGATCACGAATCCCGGGGCCAACTTCACCGCCGCCACCGGCATCACCTTCACGGGCGGCGGCGGCAACGGCGCCACCGCCGCCTTCGCCGGCCTCGACCTCGGCTTCCAGGAGAGCGACGGCCTCCCCGCGATCGTCAGCGCCGCCGCGGTCGGCGACCGCATCAACGCCCCCGCCGGCTACGAGGTCGGCGGCTACATCGTCAGCGGCACCCATTACCACCCCGGCGCCTACCGCAATCCCTTCACCGTCGGCACCGCCGAGGCCGCCCGTGGCGCCATCATCCCCGTCAATGCCCCGCCCGGCGGCAATGTCCTGAAGATTTGGTGGTTCAAGAAAGTCACCCCGCCCAGCGCCGCGTTTCAGGAATTCTACACCCCCGCCAAGATCGGCACCTACACCGTTTCCTACCCGGCGGCGCCCGAGCAGATCGTCCTCGCGAGCAATGCGGGCAGCGGCGACCTCACCGCCGCGGAAATCGCCGGCCGTCTCTATGTGCAGAACGACCGCAACCTCCCCGGCTTCAATCCCAACGAGGAACACGCCCTCATGATCGCCGGGCGCGCCTATGCGCTCCGCAACGATCTCAACAACACCTCCGCCTCGCCCACGTCCTACACCTCGCAGCCCTTCGTCCTGATCGACTACACGTCGTCGGTCGACCAGCGCCCCGCCCTCCGCGTCTTCAAGGTCGTGCGCGAGGTCGCGGGCACGCTCTTCAATTACCCCGTCACGGCCGGCACCCTCCTCCAGGGCCCGATGCCGCTGCCCCTCCTCCCGCTCCCGCTCAAGCCCGATGGCACCGTCGCCAACACCGAGGTGCCCGGTGTCGCCGATATTTCCTCCAGCGGTCCGACCTATTACTCGAGTTTCACCTTCGCCGATCGCAAAGGCTATCACTGGGTCTATCGCGGTCCCCACGCCGCCATCGGCACCATCACCGTCACCAACGGCGGCGCCGGCTACACGGGAACGCCCACCGTCACCATCACCGGGGGCGGCGGCTCCGGCGCCACCGCCACCGCCGTGCGCACCGGTTCGGTCATCACCGCCATCACCGTCACGAATCGCGGCACCGGCTACACCGGCACGCCCACGGTCACCCTCAGCGGGGGCGGCGCCACCACCAACGCGACCGCGGTCGTCAACCCGCCCACCGCTCCCGTGCTCGGCATGAAGTATTACTACACCATGCGCGAGGGCTTCTTTGTCCCCGGCGTCACGAACCAGCCCGCCGTCGGCACCATTCTCCCGTATCTCCGCCCCGTCATCAGCGAGGTGCCGCAGGGCGATCCCGTCACCGGCGTATCCCTCACCATCCTCTACCGCCCGGTCTGGCCGGAAAACGCCCCCGAGCTCCGCGTCGCCGAGTCGCTCACGCTGCCCAAGTTCGGCCTGCCCGACGTCTTCAACCAGGCCAGCGCCCACATCCTCTACCAGCAGTCCATCGCGATCCAGGGCGCCGCCAAACCCAGCGTCGTCCTCCACGATCCCATCCGCGAAAAGACCTTCGGTCTCGGCGCGCCGGGCGGCCTCGCGTCGCTGCCGACCTCCCTCCGCACCACGCTGTATCAGGGTAAAACCTACTTCCAGGGCCTGCCCCCGCATCTGCAGACGCGCTTCTTCTACGATCCGCTCCGCGGCCCCAAGGGCGCCCTCGTCCTCCGCGGCGTTTTCGTCGATGAGGCCGCCGGCGAAGACTACCTTCACCTCAACGTCCTCTCCGCCGTCGACAAGACCGCCCTCGCCGCTCTCCCCTCCGCCACCGACGCCAACCGCAGCCTCTGGATCTCCGCGGTCGACGCCCTCGCGACGAGCGTCGAAACCTTCATCCCCGATCCCCTCAAGGCCGGCACCTACAAGTCCGACGGCGCGCCCGTCCGCGTCGACGCCGCCACCCTTGCCGGTATCAGCAATTCCGACACGGCCGTCGCCGACTACGCCCTCACCGCCACCGGCACCGGCTCCGGTTGGGTCACCCTGCTCTTCGGCAACGGCCGCGCCTTCACGCCCGAGGGCGATCCGGTCGCCCTCAAGGTCTTCCGCGTCTCGACCCAGCTCTATGACGGCGAACTCAAGGTCCTCCCGTCCGCCAACCCGCTCGACGAGCAGGTCACCCTCCGCCACAGCGGCGATTTCGCCGCCAAACCCGACGACTACGAATTCGAGTGGCGCTACGCTCCGCCCCAGGGCGGCGTCGCTCCGCCGGTTTACACCTACGCCCTCGCCCCGCTCGCCGCCGTCAACACCGGCAACTGGCAGCTCGTGTCGAATCCCGCCGCCGCCCTGCCCACCGCCGCCGAATACGCCGCGCCGTCCACCGTCACCGCCACGCTCACGCGCTCCGTCCAGATCAACAACGCGGCCTACACCGGCGCCGGCGCCCGCCCCGGCCTCGTCGCCCGCTCCGTCGCCGGCGCCGATTTCACGGCCGGCGTGCCCGCGCAGATCGTGTTCAGCGCCGATGTCGGCGACCTCGCCGGCTTCGTCCTCTACGTCAACGGCACCGCCGCCCTCGCCTTCAACGCCCCCGCGGCCTTCACCGGCACTCCCGCCAGCACCGGCCTCGTGCTCACCGGCGCGCTGTCCCGCCAGTTCACGGTCGACTCGAACTACTTCTCGCGCGGCGAGAATCGCCTCGAGGTCGCCCTCTTCTCCTCCGCCGATCTCGGCACCTCGTCCTCCATCGAATTCCGTCTCCACGCCTCCACCGAGACCGACCAGGTCGTCGCCGGCGGCTCCCCGTGGCAGACGCCCAACGGCACGCTGCTCAACCAGGCGATCGTCGGCGGCTCCCCCACCGCCCCGCTCGGCAGCCCCCTGCTCGTGATGTCCGACAACTACTTCACGATGCGCTACCGCGCCAAGGCCGCGACCAACAACGTCGCCGGCACCACCTGGTCCCGCTGGCTCCCGCCCAAGCTCGTCGAGGGCTGGATCAAGCGCGTCCTCGCCTCGATCAATCCCTTCAACCAGCGGATGACCGATCTCTACAACAACGCCGTCAACACCGACGTCTCGTTGCTCACCCAGGCCGGCAAACGCTGGGAGGGCGACATCGCCCTCACCCTCGAAAACATCAACGACTTCGGCCTCATCGAAATCTACGAGACCGTGCTCAACCGCGGAAAAAACATCTCGATCGATTCCGGCTACGATTACGCGCCCGCCAACGACGCCCTCCTGCTCGCCGCCGGCTACCTCAGCGATCTCTACACGATCCTCGGCAACGAGGCCTACGCCGACGCCGCCAATCCCACCATCTCCGTCGACGACTCCACCACCGTCACCGAGGTCAACACCTCCCGCTTCTCCTTCGAGGGTCAGGTCAAGTCCGTCCTCGAGGAGGAACTCGCCCTCCTCCGCGGGCGCGACGACTTCCTCGCCCCCGGAGTGGCCGTCACGCCGGCCTACAATCGCCTCTATTGGAACTACACCCGCGGCATCGCCTCCGGCGAGGCCCTCTACGCGGTGAATTACAACATCCGCGAAAAGGCCGGCAGCGGCACCGCCGACGGCGTGCTCGATGCCGCCGACGCCCAGCGCATGTTCCCGCAGGGCCACGGCGACGCCTACGGCCACTACCTCACCGCCCTCACCGGCTACTATCGGCTGCTGCAGAATCCCAACTTCACCTGGACGCCCCGCAGCGAGGCCGTGAGCGTCCTCGGCCAGGCGGTGCAGATCGACTACTTCGACGAGCGCAAATTCGCCGCCGCCGCCTCCAATCTCGCGCGCACGGCCACGCAGGTCCTCGCGCTCACGCACCGCCAGAGCTACAAGGACGATCCCGCCGCCGGCTGGACCCAGTTCCGCGACGGCACCGCCAACCCCGCCACCGGCGTCACCCGCCACTGGGGCCTCGACGAATGGTCCGCCCGCACGACGCAGGGCGCCTACTTCCACTGGATCGTCGGCAACGCCATTCTCCCCGACAAGGACACCGAGCCCACCCACAGCGGCGTGCAGGTCATCGACCGCACCACCGTCCCCGGCCTCGCCGAGCTCACCCTCGCCGCCGAGACCGCGCAGACCACGATGGACAACGCCAACGCCCGCCTGAACCCCCTTGGCCTCAGCCCCGGCGCCATCGCCTTCGACATCTCCCCCGCCGAACTCAAGGCCGGCAAATCCCACTACGAGCAGATCTACGACCGCTCGCTCCGCGCCGTGCTCAACGCCAAGGGCGCCTTCGACCAGGCCGCCAAGATGACTCGCCTGCTCCGCCATCAGGAAAACCAGATCGAGAACTCCAACGCCGCCATCGTCGACCAGGAGCGCGCCTACGTGAAGCAGCTCATCGATCTCTACGGCACGCCCTACCCCGGCGAGATCGGCCCCGGCAAGGTCTACGCCCAGGACTACGCCGGCCCCGATCTCCTCGAGTGGTTCATCGTCGACCGGCCGACGGAGTTCACCGACGCCACCTCGACCATTACCCTCGAGGCCAAACAGCCCACGGCGGTCCGCACCTTCACCGGTTTCAGCGTCGACGATATCACCGCGGCCGCCCGCAGCGACTTCACCACCCGCACGCTCACCATCCAGCCCAACCGCTTCGTGCAATACTCCGACCAATGGCGCCCCGGCGTCGCGCTCGGGACCCGCGCCGTGACCGGTAGCCTGCAACAAGCCCTCCTCGATGTGCATCAGAGCCACGTCGCCCTGCTCGCCGCCGAGAAACGAATCACCAATCAATACTGGATCTTCGAACGTCGCCGGCAGCTCTACGCCGAGATGGTGCGCACCCACGCGGAAACCCTGAGCACCCAGAACGAGGCGGCCGACGAAATCGAACGCCTGCGGCAAGTGCAGGTCGGCTTGGAGAAAACCTCGTCCACCACCGGCGCCGCCGCCACCGCCGTCACCAACGTCGCCAATTCCCTCCAGGAGTTCTTCCCCCGCGTCGTCGGCCTTGCCAACGACGCCACCTCCTCGATCCGCGGCACCATCGTCGCCAACGCCACCGCGCTCACCGTCGCACTGCGCCTCACCAGCGTCGGCTTCGCCATCGGCGCCCGGGTCGTGCAAAATCAGGCCGCCGACGTCCGCGAGACCGCCGACGAAACCGTCGAGGCCCTCGGCTTCAGCTACCAGCAGGCCCAGGTCGCCTACGAATACGAAGTCCTCCTCCGCGGCCTCGCCGACGGCTTCTACGAGTTCGCCCAGCTCGCCACCAAGCTCCAGCGCGACGGCGAACGCGTCCGCAACCTCATCGCCGAGGGCGAACGCCTGCAGGCCGAGCGCGAACTCTTCCGCCAGCGCGCCGCCGGTGTGATCCAGGGCTACCGGACGAAGGACCTCACGTTCCGCACCTTTAGAAACGAGGGCCTCGAGCAATACCGCTCCCTCTTCGATCTCGCCTCCCGCTACACCTACCTCGCCGCCAAGAGCTACGACTACGAGACCGGCCTCCTCGGCTCCACCGCCGGCCAGGGCGTCGTCAACAACATCGTCGCCGCGCGCTCCCTCGGCGACCTCACCGACGGCACGCCGCAGGCCACCGTCTCCACCCTCGGCGACGCCGGTCTCGCCGGCACCATGGCCCGCCTGCAGGCCGATTGGTCCGTCGCGAAGGGCCGCCTCGGCATCAACAACCCCGACACCAACGGCACTCTCTTCTCCTTCCGCCGCGAACTCTTCCGCATTCTCGACAATCCCTCGAACACCGACGACGACGCCGCGTGGCAGCAGACCCTCGAGCAGCACGTCGTTTCCAATCTCCTCGCCGATCCCGACATCGCCGCGCAGTGCCGCAATCTCCGCAACGCCGACGGCTCCGCCGTCCCCGGCATCGTGATTCCGTTCACGACCACCGTGCAGGATCACCTCAACTTCTTCGGCCTCCCGCTCGCCGTCGGCGACCACGCGTTCACGCCCTCGAACTTCGCCACCAAGATCTACTCCACCGGCGTCGTCTTCCGCGGCTACATCGGCCTCGATCCCTACGTCGCCGGCACACCCAACGCCACCGGCCCCGCGCTCACCTCGCCCAACGCCCTCAGCGCCGCGCCCTACGTGTATCTGATCCCGGTCGGCACGGACTACCTCCGCGCCCCGGCCTTCGGCGACACCGGCGCCGTGCGCGGCTTCGACGTGAAGGACCAGGCCCTCCCGCTCCCCTTCAACCTCGGCGCCACCGCCTTCTCGTCCACGCAGTTCTTCAACGCCAACGGCACCCTCAGCGAGCAACCCTGGATTCTGCGCAAGCACCAGAGCTTCCGCCCCGTCGCCGATCCCGTCTTCTTCTACGGCTCCGTGCCCGCCGAGTTCACCAACTCGCGCCTCGTCGGCCGCAGCGTCTGGAACAGCGGGTGGAAACTCGTCATCCCCGCCAAGACCCTCCTCAACAACGAACAGGACGGCCTCAACCGCTTCGTCGCCTCGGTGAAGGACATCGAGCTCTTCCTCCGCACCTACTCCCACTCCGGCAACTGACGCGTCCCGACGGTCCCCGCCGCACCACCCGCGCCCACCATGCACCGCACCGCTCCCGCCCTTCCCGCGCCCACCGCCGCCGCTCCGCGTCGCCCCGTTTTGGCGGCCCCCCTTCTCGCCGTCTGCCTGGCCCTCGGCACCTCCGCCTTCGGCCAGGACGTCATCAGCCGCCCCGTCGGCTACCTCACCCAAACCATTCCCGCCGGTCAGACCCGTTCCTTCTCGATCCCCTTCGACCCCGCCGGCTCCACCCTTCCGGGCACCGTGGGGAAACTCACCGCGGTCGGCGCCAACTACCTCGAGAACTCCGCCGCCACCTGGACGCCCGGCGCCTTCTCCGCACCCGAGTCACCCTACTTCGTCCGGCTCACCACCGGTCCGCACACCGGCCGCCTCTTCCGTATCGTCGCTCCGGCCAACACCGCCACGCGCCTCTACGTCGCCGACGACGGCGTGGGCCTCGCCGACCTCGCGCTCGGCACCGGCGTCAGCGGCACGAGTTTCGAGATCATTCCGGGCGACACCCTCGCGACGTTTTTCGGCACCCTCGCCGCCGGCGACTCGCTCGTGCTCCACGGCGCGGCCGACCCCCTGCAGGCCGACATCGTCCAGGTCTGGGGCGGCGCCGCGTGGTTGAACTTTTACTACAACACCGACTGGAACCGCTGGGCCCGCGACACCGACATTGCGGCCGATCCGTCGCGCAACAGCTTTCTCCTCCGCTCCGACCGCGGCCTGATGATCACCCGCCGCGGAGCGACGCAACTCGATCTCGCCGTCATCGGCCGGGTGCTCAACACCCCGCAGCGCGCGTATCACACCCGCACCGACAACGCCCTCACGTTCCTCGCCACCATGCAGGCCGCCGGCACCACGCTTGGCGCCCTCGCCCTCCACAACGGCACGCGCACCACCGCGTGGCGCGGCTCGGCCGACGCCGCCCAGGCCGACCAATTGCTCGTCTGGAGCGGAGCGAGTTGGTTCAGCTTCTTCTACAACTCCGTCGCGGGCCACTGGCAGCGCGTCGGCGATCCGACGCCCAACCGCGACGACTACGTCATCCCCGCCGGCGCCCCGATCTTCGTCCGTCGCCTCGGCACCGGCGCCACGGCCGAAGACAAGACCGTCGTCTTTCCCGTGTCCGGCTCGTGAGCGGCCGCCGTCAGCGTGGGTCCCGCCCGCCGGCGCGCCTCGTGCCGGGGCGCCGCATCCGACGCGCGCCGCTCCTTGCCGCCCTGCTCCTGCTCGCGGCGCTGCCCTGTGCCGCTCAGGTCGTGCCGTGGCTGGAGTCCCCTCTGCTCGCCGGCGATCAATCGGTCGCGGCCGCCGCCGCGCCACCGGCGTCTCCCGTCCGGGCAACCGATGCCGCCAAGAATCGCCGCCGCCCCGCGACCACCGCCCGGCCCGTCGCCGCGGCGGAGGAAGCGGTCGATCAAGGCGGGGCCCGTTCGCCCTTCGGATTCGCCGCGTCCCTCGCCGCCCCTTCGGACGTTCTGATTTCCGGCTTCGGCGGCGGATCCACCGACGGCAACGTGCGCTCCGGCTCCACGTGGAGCGGCCAGGTCGCGCAACAGGCCGGCACGGTCGGCGTCGGCGGCACCGCCCGCGACGACAACGGCTGGGGCGCGACGCAACTCTCCATCGACGCGAGCACGATGACTTACCTCAACATCGTCGCGCAACGCGACCCCGGGCACTCCGCCAAGACGTTGTTCATCCAGTTCGAGGACCTGAACCTGCAGACCAAGGTCGTCTCCGTCGGCACCGCCCAATTTGCCGTCGGATCCCTGACTCTTGTGCAGGTGCCGCTCACGAACTGGACGATCGATTTCGGCCCGTCGCAGATCACGGGCTGGAGCATCGGCGGCGGCGGCGTCGGCACCGTCGATTTCCGCATGACGTTCGATTCCCTCGCGTTCACGACGACCGCGATCCCCGAACCTGCGACCGCCGTCGCCGTGACCGGACTCGCCGCGCTCGCCGTCGCCGCAATCCGACGTCGCGCGAATCGGTCACGCGGCTGAACGACGTCGCACGCGCCAACGTCGGCGCGCGACCGCCGTCGCCAGTCCCAGCACCGCCACGCTCACGCCGTAGGTTGCCGGCTCCGGAATCGCGGTGACGGAAAAACTGACCGTATCGAAACTCATCCGAAACGGCACCGTGCCGACACTGCCGCCGCCGATGCTCCATCCGGTGATTTCGTTCGGGCCAAAATCGAGCGTCCATGCCCCCAGTGGAATCTGCACCGTCGTGAACGACCCGACCGCGAACGAGGACGTCGTCACCGAAAAGACCTTCGTCCGCAGACTCCGGTCTTCGAACTGGAAGAAAAGCGTCGGGGCCTGATTGCCCGCATCGCGCTGCGCCGTGACGGTCAGATAGTTCATCCCGCTCGCGTCGAGTGCAACGTTGCGCGCGCCCCAGCCGTTGTCGTCGCTCGCCGTGCCGCCGACAGCGATCGACTGCGGGTGCTGCGTCACGTTGCCCGCCCAACTCGTGCCTCCGAGTATCTGCCCCGCGCCGACGCCGCCATCGAAGGAGGACAACAAGACCTCGAGCACACTCGGCAAGGACTGCGCGTAAAGCACCGGCGCGGTCTCCGCCTCGCGCCGCAACACCGGCACGGCGGAACGCGACCGAATTTTCTTCGCCGTCGCTCGCGCCCGTTCGACCGCCGGCGGTTCGGCTGCCTTGACGTCAACGCAGAGAGCGGGCGGCTCCACCCAGGGAATGACCTGCGCGGAGGCCGCCGAGGCCGCCATCAACACGATCACCGAGCCCAGCTGGCACCACCGCTGCATCGGAATCCGACCGCGGCTCACGAGCCGGGCGCGGGGAAGTTGATCGTCTTCTCGCCGGTGGAGGCGCCGGCCGTGCGGCGCTGCACGAACACCGGGGTGCCCGCCGTGATCGCATAGCCGTCGCGATCCGGCGTGGCATCACCGACCCGCTGCCAATGTCCCGCGACCGGGTTGTGGAAGAAGCTGAACCACGTCGCCCCGCTCCACACGAACAGCAGGTCCGCGTCCGCCGGATCGGCCGAGGAGCGCCAGCCTTCGGTGCGATCCCCGCGCTGGAGCGCAAGCGCGCCGAGCGTGATGTCGCCCGCCTGCATCGTGGCGAGAAACGTCAGCGCGTTCTCCGCGCGCGCGTGGACGGCCCGCTGCGGTGTCGCCAGCACCCGCCCCACCACCGCGAGGCTCAGCGGCGTCGCGCCGCGGCGCGTGACCATCAGGCCCCGGTCCGACCTCAGGAGGAAATCGTTGCGCGACGGCTCCGCGACCGTGTCGCTGTCGCGGGCCCAGCGCGACCACGCCGTGTTGTAGTAGAAGTTCAACCACGCCGCCCCGCCCCACACCTGCACGAGGTCCGCGGCCATCGGCTCCGTCCCGCCCTGCACGACGAGTGTGTCGCCCGCCGCCGTCGTGCCGAAGAACGTCGCCAGCGTGTCGCCGGGGACGATCTCGTAGCTCGTGCCCGTCGTCGCTCCGACCGCCAGGCCCAGCGTCGTGAGATCGAGGCCGTCGTCCGCCAGGTGGACGCGCGTCGCCGTGTTGGCCGGCCCCGCCACCCGAAACGTGCGCCCGGCCTGCGCGCCCGACGTGAGCCGCAGGAAATACGGCGTGCCGGCTCCGGTGAAGGCACCCGGCGTCCACGCGGCCGCGGAATTTTCCACGTAACCCGCGCCGACCGCCGTCAGGCGGCCGACGGTGCCCGCGAGACTCGACACCTCCGCATCGAGCGGAACGGAAAACGACCGCGTCTGGCCCGGCGGAATCGTCTGCACGAGGAAGCCGACCGGGCGGGTCGCCGCCGTCTGCGCGAACGCCGGGACAGCGGCGAGGAGGAAGCTCAGCATCAGTTTCATGGCTCAGTTGCCCGCGTGCGAATACGTGCGCAGGAAAAGCTCGATGTCCTTCACGCTGGCGACGAAGCGGCTCAACCCTTCCTGTTCGTTCGCCAGCAGGCTGAAGGCCGGGATCACGATCTTCCAGCCGCCGTTCCACACGCTGCGGCCGACGAGCCGCGCGCTCGTGAACTCCGCCGGCACCGTGCCGTAGAAGAACGCGGGATCGCTGACCGGCCGGAACGCCTGGTGCGTCCGCAGCACCCACGGCTGCTCGCTCAGGGTGCCGTCGGCATTGAAACTCTGCGTGCCGGAGAACGCCGTCGCCCCGAGGTTGAACGGCAACGGCAAGGCCTCGTCGCGCACGGCGAAGCCGCGCACCGTGGCGGTGTCGCCGAGCGGCGGCGCCAGCAGGTAGTCGACGCCTGTCGGAATCAGGTAGACGTAGGGCGTCGCGTTGAGCGCGTGGGTCGCGGTGGTGTTCGGCGCCCCCGCGTTCGGCGTGCCCGCGCTGTAGGGGTCCATGCCGACGTAGCCCCGCAGCACCATGCCGACCGCGTAAATCTTGGTCGCGTAGTTCGAGACCGAGAAATTGTGGTCGCCGGGCGCGCTCGCCAGGCCGAAGAAATTGACGCCTTTCTGGATGGTGGAGCTGAACGGGATCACGATGCCGGGCACCGCGGTGCCGTCGGGCTTGGCCAGGTTGCGGCAGGCGGCGGCGACATCGGCGTCCGCCATCACGTTGCTCATGATGCGCTGCTCGAGGGTCTGCTGCCAGGCCGTGTCGCCGGCGGCTTCGCCGACCAGCCGGAAGAGTTCGCGGCGGATCGAGAAGAGCGTGCCGTTTTGATCGGGATTGTTGATCCCGAGGCGGCCCTTGGCCACGGACCAGTCCGCCTGCAGGCGGGCCATCGTGCCCGCCAGACCGGAATCGCCGAGCGTGCTGACGGTGGCCTGCGGCACTCCCCCGGTGAGATCGCCCAGCGAGCGCGCGGCGACAATGCCCGCGACGACCGCCTGGCCGGCGGTCGAGCCCAGCAGGCCCGTCTCGTAGTCGTAGCTCTTCGCCGCGAGGTAGGTGTAGCGACCCGCGAGGTCGAAGAGGGAACGGTATTGCTCCAAGGCCTCGTTCCGGAAGGTGCGGAAGGTGATGTCCTTCGTCCGGTAGCCCTGGACGACGGCCGCCGCGCGCTGCCGGTAGGTTTCGCGCTCGGACTGCAGGCGCTCGCCCTCGGCGACCAGGTTGCGCACGCGTTCGTTGGCGGTCTGGAGCGTGACGGCCAACTGGGCCACCTCGTAGGCCGCGCCGGTGAGATCGCGGAGCATCTGCTCGTATTCGTAGCCCGCCTGCGCCTGCTGGTAGCTGAACCCGATCGCCTCCAGCGCCACCTGCATCTCGTGCTGACGCTGGTTCCGCTGCGCCTCCAGCGCGATGGCCCCCGCCTTCAGGCCCAGCGACGTGGCGGTCAGCGCGATCTGGATCGCCGTGGCATTCGCGACCACGGCGCCGCGCAGCACCGACGTGAGGTCGTTCGACGTTCCGTTGATGCGCGGAAGGAACTCGGACAGCGCCTCCGACGTGCGATAGGTGGCCGCCGACAGGGCTTCCGCCGCGCGGCCCGAAGAATCGAGGGCGTTGCGGGTCGCGTTCAAACCGGAGATTTCGGCAAAACCCTTCTTTTCCAGTTCCACCGACTTCCCGTGCGTAGTGACCATCTCATTGTAGAGCGCCCGCCGCCGCTCGAACACCGCGTATTTGTTCTGCAGCGCGTCGCTGCCGGCGCGCAGGGCCGCCAGCGCCTGGTCGGCCGCCGCGAGGGCCTGCTGCAGCGTGCCCGTCACGGCCCGCACGCCCATCGCGCCGCCGTTTTGCCACTGGTCGGAGTATTGCACGAAGCGATTCGGCTGCACCGTCACCGTGCGGGAAACCAGCTTCCCATACGCCGCCGTCACGTTGTCCACGTTGAGCGCCGCGCTCGCCACGACGTCGGTCGGCACCTTGACCGTGAGGGTCAGCGGTTTCGTCGTGTCCACCAAGCCGCTCGGCGTCGCCACCCCGGCGGTCGCCGCCGTCGCGACCGGTCGGTCGATGATGAACCACTCCAACAGATCCGGTCCGGTATAGCCCTGGGCATACGTCTTGCCCGCTCCGATCTCGCCGGGATACGGCGTGCCGTAGATCTCCTTCAGCCGGTGGGTGTAGGCGGTCTCCTGATCGACGATCGCGGTGTTGGCGCCGGCCAATTGGTTCTCCTGGTTGCGCAGCAGACGCGTCATCCGGGCCGCCTGGTCGAACGCTCCTTTGGCGTTCAGGGTGGCGCGGAGCGCCCGGTCGTGGATCTGCTCGTAGTGCGATTTGCCCGCCTTCAACTCGGCGCTGGAAATATCGAATGCGATCGCACCGGGACTGAGGCCGAGCGGATTCAGGTGGGCGTTCACGCCGTCCATCCGCGCCTGGAAGTCGGCGGCGACCGCGGCGAGTTCCTTGAGTTCCGGCACGGTCGTCCGGTCGATCACCTGCACGCCCGAGTGGCTCGGGTGGGTATCCTTGGCGAGGAGCACCGCGTTGCTCACGACCCAGTTGTAGTAGGCGCCCTGCGTCGCGCGCGCGGCCCACTCGTCCACGCCCCAGTGGCGCGTCGTGCCGGTGGTCGGATTGGTCCGGCCGTCGCGCAGGTGGCTCCAGCCGCCCGCCGGGTCGTCCCGGTAGCTCTGGCGCACGGTGAGCGCCAGAATCTGCTGGGCGGTGCGGGCCACGCCCGCCGCCGCCGCCGCCAGCTTGCGCTCGTCGAAGTAGTCGACCTGCACCACCTGGCCCAGGACCGTCACCGCTTCGCTGCGCGGCGTCCACGTGAAGTGCGGGTTGCGCAGCAGGCGTTGATAGCCTTTCAGCGCGGTGAGAAAGTGACCGTAGGCGTCGCCGTGGGACTGCGGGAACATCCGCTGCGCGTCCGCGGCATCGAGCACGCCGTTGGCCGTGGGGCTGCCGGCCTTTTCGCGAATGTTGTAGTTCACCGCGTAGAGCGCCTCGCCGGAATTGATGCCGCGGGTGTAGTTCCAGAACAGGCGGTTGTAGGCGGGCGCGACCGTCACGCCGGGCGCAAGGAAGTCGTCGCGGCCGCGGAGCAGCGCGAGTTCCTCTTCCAGCACGCTGGCGACCTGACCTTCGAACGAGAACCGCGCGGTGTTCACCTCCGTCACCGTCGTGCTGTCGTCGAGCGAGATGGTGGGATTGGCGGCGTCGGCATACGCCTCGTTGCCGAGGATCGTGTAGAGATCGCTGAGGTAGCCGGCCGCGAGAAGCAGCGCATCGTTGGCGGGACCGTAATCGTAGCCCGCATCGATGGTCAGGTCCTTGGCGCGGTTGAGCACCGTCTCGTAGATCTCGATCAGGCCGGCGTCGTTGAGGTTGTCGAGGGAGAGCGCGACGTTGCCCTCCCAACGCGCACCGGCCTGGGTCAGCAGGCTCACGTCGGTGTTCACCGCGTTGTTGTAGAGATCCCGGACGCGCTGGTTGAACGGATTGATGCCGGCGAGCACGCGCTTGATCCAACCTTCGACCAGCTTCGGCGGCATCCACCGCGACCATGCCGTGCCGGCGACACTCGCCGTGGCGGCCTTCGGGCGGTAGCGCAGCGTGAAATAGTTGTCGCTCATCACGAGCACGGGGTTGCCCAGCGGCGCCGTCGGGCCGCCCCCCACCGTCGCTTGATTGGGCAATGTGCCGCTCGGCGTCTGCCACGGCGAGCCCCCGGCCACGACGAGATCGGTCTCGCTGCTGGCGTGGAGCCGGAAGTCGATGCCGGTCGAGGCTCCGATGTCGCCGCTCGAGAAGAGGGCCACTTCGATGACGTTGGCCGACTCCTTGAAGACGTTGCTATTGACCGCAAACTGGCGCGAAAGCCCGTCGCCGGTCGTGATCAGGCCGCTCGTCGCGTTCGTGTTCACAAAGGGTGCGGGCGCGTTGTAGGCCAAGGCGGCGACCCCGTTCACGTAGAGGACAAAGCCGGTCAAATCGCCGACGTCCGCGCTGAAGTAGACCTGCGCCGGCACCCCCGCGCTGAAATCCAAATCCGCGGCGGAGCGGATCACCAGGCCGGGGCTGCTCGAGCCGTCCGGGAATCCCGCCGCCTTGATGGTCACCGTGCGCGGCAGCGTCGCGGTGAGCGCCGTGGCATACTCGGCCGCGGTCGGCCGGGCGCCGGCCGGACTCTGCACGAGCTGCCATTGGGCGCCGAGCCGCGACGAAAGCACATAGGCATAGGTCGCCGGGGCGACACCGCCGGCCGGCGGCGCGTAGCGCCATTCGAATTCGTAGTCGTCCGCGCGCGCGGCGAAATCGCCGCTGTGCCGCAGGGTCACCTTTTCGTCGAGCGGGTTGGCCGAGGGAATGACTTTGAGCTCGCCCGTGTTGAGCCGCGGCGCGACGCGGAAGACGTGCACGCTCACCGGTTCGCTCGCCGGCGTGAACGCCTTGCCGTTGCCCGTGACGAGGCTCACCCACCCGTCCGCCGCGCCGGTCGCGGTCAGGGCATGGTTGGTCACGGCACTGTCCGCGTGGTCGATCACGGGCAGTTCGTTCGCACCGAAGTTCGTCGTCGCGGTCACCTTGTAGGTGCCCGCTTTCTCCGGGTTCTCGCTGAAGGTCTCCACCTTGGTCGCCAGCGCGTTCACCGCGCCGATCCACCCGCCGCGATCGCTGTCCGTCGCCGCCGGCAGCGCCTCCAAGGCCGCCTTGTCCGCCGCCGACAGCACGTTGAGCCGGACGTAATCCTCCCCGGCCGCCTCGTCCACAAAGACGCCCTTGAACACCAACGCGCCCAGTGTCCCGCGCGTCGGATCGAAATAGAACCGCGACTGCAGGTCCGGCGGCAGCCCTTGGAAATACGTTTTGCCCTGATGCACCGTCGTGCGGATCGAGGCCGGGATGCGGCTCAGTCCCCCCGTGCTTACGAGCGCGTGCGTCTTTTCCCGGATCGGATCGTGCAACACGACGCTCGCCTTGCCCGACCCGAGGCGCGCGATCGACTGCTGGTAGAGCACGCGTGCGCTCGTCTGCGTGAGCACGCCGGGCAGGCCGAACTTGGGCTGCGTCAGCGTTTCCGCGACCCGCAGCTCGGGCGCGTCCTCCGGCCAGACGGCGCGGAACGTGACCGTGAGCGGCGTGCCGGTCACCGGATCCCCTTGCGGAACCCCGCCGACGAGCGGACGCAAATAGGGCAAGGGCGTCCCGACCGTCGGTTGCGTCGTTCGGCCCGGGAAATAGAAACCCTCCCGCATCGGGTAGTAATACTGCATGCCGAGCGACGCGTTGGAGAGGAGCACGGTCGCCGTCGCGCCGGAACCGCCGCCGCCTGAAAGCGTCACCGTCGGTGCCGAGGTGTAGCCGCTACCGGGCGCCGTGAGCGAAACGGTCGCAATGCGTCCGCCCGGCGTGATGGTCGCCGTCGCCCGGGCCGTCTCACCCCAGGTGCTTTCTCCGGTGTAGTAGTTGAACCAGATCCACCGCTCGCCGCCGCTGAAGTGGACGGTCGGCGCCGAGGTGTAGCCGTAGCCGGGATTCGTGATTCGGATTCGCGACACGAAGAAACCGCGCGCGCCGGGCTCCCTGGCAAGTTCCGCCACGGCCGTCGCCCCGGTGCCGCCCCCGCCCACCAGCGTGACCGTGGGCACAAACGAATAGTCGCCCTTGGTTGTCACCGTGATGGCCGACACGGCGGACCCCGGCGTGAGGGTCGCAACGGCGACGCCACCCGTGCCGCCTCCGCCGGAAATCGTCACGGTCGGCGTCGAGGTGAAGAACGCGTCGTTGTTGGCGACCGAGATGCTCTTCAGCGTGCCGTCGGGCGCCGGCACATGCGGCCCGCGCATCACCCACGTGTAGCCGTCGCGATCGTTGAACGTGAATTTGGCATACGCCTCGGGCGCCGCGGCGGCGGCCGGCGCGGGGTCCGCGTTCCCGGGCACTTCGGTGTTGAGCACGCGCCCCGCCGCGTCGAGCGGCAGCGGCAGCAGCGGCAACGGCATGGGCGCGGGCAGCTTCGTGCCGGCCGTCACCCGATAGTCGAAACGCACGCCGTCGACGTCGCCGGGGACCTCGCGCAGCACCTTGAACACCCGCATCGCCGGCCGGCTGTCGACGGACGAGGTGAAGCCGATCAGCACGAACGGCTGCGACGTAAACTGCGTCGTGCCGCCGGTCGTGACATTCAGGTCGTCGCGCAGCGCATACGCCCGGCCCGCCAGCAGGACGGCATGCTCCTCGTTGGGATTGTAGCCCGGGAGCGTGCGGTCGTTCTGATAGTAGATCTGGCCGGCGAGTTCGTCCGCGCTCAGGTCGCCGCTGCCGGCGTTGGAGGCGAGGACGATGGGCTGGGCCGCGTCCGGAAACGCCGCCGTATAGGTGCCGATCTTCGCCGGCACATGGAACGGCTGGAACGCCGCGCTCGGTGGCGCGATGCGTTTGAACCACCACACCTTCAGGACCTCGGCGCCGGGCACCGCATTGACGGGAATGATCGCGCCCGTCGCAGCGGCCTCCGCCCCGACAGCAAAAGGATCCCGATACGCGGCGGGGTAATAGTTGCCGCCGCTCGCCACGTAGCCGCCGGGCTCGTAACCGTCCGGCGCCCGGATGCGGTCGCCGACCGCGACCGTCGCGTTCACGGGCGCGAGGCCATCGCTCTCCTGGAAACCGGCGCGGCCTTCCGCCTGCGTATAGAGGCGCACATACCAGACGTCCGTGCCGTTGGTGAATTTCAGCAGCGTGCGATTGAGCCCGTCGCCCGGCACGCTCACCTGCAGGCGCTGGCTCGTCAGCTCGACCGCGGCCTCGGCTTGGCGCGGATCGTCCTGGAACACGACCTGCGGCGTCTGGCCCGCCGGAAACGGCAGACTCGTCGCCGCCGTCGTGCCGGTCGCGGCCACCGTGAAATGCGCATATGCACCCAGGCCGGTGGGCCAGACCTGCTGGTAGGCGTTTTTCAGTTTCGGCCAATAGATCCCGAGATTCGGCGCCGTCGGCGCGGGCAGGAAGTGGATCGCCGCATCCGTTTTCTCGAGCCAGTAGAACGTGACGTTGTCCGCGACCGTGTTCTCGCGCTCGGCGTAGTAGAGCTGCTGGCCGTCGGCCCGCGAGACCTGGCTGAAATAGGTCGGCGCCCCCGGCGTGGTGAGCGCCACCGGCGAGGCGAGGTATTCGGAATTCCCATCCAGCGGTTGCCGGCGATCGAGCTCGTCGCGCGGCGTGATCTGGTCGCCGAGATTCACCCGCGCGACCACGGTCGGCGCCACCCGCACGATGTCGACGACATCGGCCCCGAGAAACTCGTGGCGATCCGATGTTCCCGCCTGCAGCGGACCGAGATACTCCATCAGAATCCGGCCTTCCCGGTTGTAGGCCCGGATCTGGCCGATTCCCGCGACCTTTTGAAACCACAGCGTGCGCAGCTCGGGCGGCGGCGACGACGCCGCGCTCGAACCCTGCGAGATGCCCACGGACTGATACTCCTGCGTCACGACCGCGGGGAAATTCGTGCTGTAGACCGGATTGACCGCCTCGATCTTGCCGCCGATCGAAACCGCCGGACCGTTGAAGCTGCGCTCGGTCCAGTAAATGGTGCGCACCGGCCGGCTCGTGGTCGACGAGACGGAAAACGCCTCCTGGCGGAACCGGAACTTCAAGGTCGCGTCCTCCGCCGTCGCCACCGGCACCCGCGTCACCCACGTGATCGACACCCGCCCGGCCTGCGAAGCCAGGACGCGCCCGGCGTGCGGGCTGAAGTAATACGTCACCGGTGTCGCCGTCGCCGTCGCCGTCGCCCCGGAACCGCCGCCGCCGCCGATGCTCACCGCCGGCAACGACGTGTAACCCGTGCCGGCATTCGTGAGCGCGATCCCCGTGACCACCCCCTGGGTGATCGTGGCCACGGCGGTCGCGCCGTCGCCGCCGCCGCCGGAGAGCGTCACGGTCGGGGCCGAGGTGTAACCCGATCCGCCGTTCGCAACCATGATGGCGTGCAACGTGAGCGGAATCGGCGTCTCGGTCGTCGACGTCGCGGTCTGCGTGAAGGTTTCCCCGACCCCCACCGGGATCGGCCGCCAATAGCCCGCCTCCGCGACCGTGATCCCGTCCACCTGCGTGGCCGGCGGCGTGATCTGATCGCCCAGCAGGTAGCGCGGCACGCCGGCGGCAAACGCCCCGCCGAAGGTCGAGCGCGAGAGCGCGAGCACGACGCCCGTGGGCGCGCCCGTCCCGGCGGAGAGGTAAATCGCCGCCGGATACTTTTCGGCGACCACCGCGCTCACGGCCACGGCGCCGGAGCCGCCGGTGTTGGCGTTCTCGCCGGCGTATTGGGGGGTCAGGATCGGCGGCGTGTTGCCCGGCGAGCTCGGCAGCCCGGCGGGATACAGCGTCGAGAAGCCGCGGGTGGAGAGTTCGAGCTGCGCGTGCACGGCGCTCGCCGTCGTCAGGGCGGCGACGCCCACGAGGCGCAGCAGGGAGAATACGGGAATGCGCGGAATCATGGCCTTCGGGATGCGCTCAGTTCGTGGTGATGCTGCCGATCTCGCTGATCCGGCGGAGTTCGAAGGTGCCGCTCACCGTGATGGGCGCCTTGTGCAGGCCGGTGAGCGTCTCGGTGTAGGTGCCGCCGAGCACCGAACTGCCCCACCCGATCGCGCTGGCCGTCGCCGGCGGGGTCGTCGCGAACGAAAACGAAAGGGTGCGGGTGATGGTCGGGCTTTCGACCGGCGTCGTCAGCGGGGTGAAGCGCGCATCCTTGTTGTCGTGATCCGGATGGTAGGTGTGCACGTAGGGGTTCGTGCGGTCGTTGAACGGAATCGACACCGTGCGCACCAAGGTATCGCCGAGCGCGACGTTCCCCGAGCCCGCGAAGAGTTCGGTATCGAGGGGAAGATGCGTGGAAACGAGGCGGCGCGCGTTGGCCCGGTCGTCGGCCTTCAGCCCCGACTCGCGCGTGCTCAGGCCCAGCGGGTGCGTGGCGACCGCGAGACGACCGAGGAAAACCTGGGACAGCAGCCGCGCCGTGCCGCTGTTGTCCACGTGCAGAATCACGCGCAGCGGAAAGGCGCTGCCCGTGGCGCTGTCGGTGGCGCCCGGGACCTTGCTCTCGACCGCATTCACGGCGACATCGCCGACCCACAGGCCGGCGAGCGAGGTCACCCGCGCCGATACGGGGAGCAGCACCTCCATCAGATTGCCGCCGTCCGTGAAACGCAGCAGCGAGGCGTAGAGCGCATCCGGCGTGCCGGTGATCAGCGCGCGATCCACCCCGAAGCTCAGCTCGGTCGACGACTGCGGCGCAAGCACCACGCCGAAGGGCCCCGTCACCGCCGTGTAGTTGAACGTGTTGGTGGCCGCGTCGAACACGCGGCGCGTCAGCGGCACGGCGGCCGTGATGGTTTCCTGCCCCGCGGGCGCCGCGGCGGAATTTACTGGCTCGACCGTCAACGTGACCGTGCCGGAGGTGCGATTGCGCACGCGCACCGTGACCTGCGCGCCGGTGCGGCCGTAGACGAGGCCCGCGAGATTCGACGGACTCACCTCCAGCGGCGCATAAAAATCGCCGACGACGGTCGCGTCGAACCAGTAGGCCTGCGTGCGGTCCAGCGGCTCGAAGGTCGGCGACGGCACCTTCAGCGGATTACCTTCGCCCAAGGGACCGCCGACATACTTGTAGATCGCGGTATTCGCCGCCGTGGCGACCGGGAAGGTGGCGAAATAGGCCGCCATCGACGGGTAGCTCGCGCCCAGCTTCGACGGAAAGCCGAGGAAGTTGGCGCCGTTTCGCACCCACGTGCTGCGCGGCGGCAGCACTTTCTGGGGAATCGAAAGCGCGTAGGTATCGGAGGCGGCTCCGCTGCACTCCACCAGGTAGGCCGACTGGCCGGTCAACGCGGCGAGCGTGGTCTGCGCCGGGTTGCCCCGCACCCACACGCTCCATTCCGGCGCGCCCGCCACCGGGATGAGCGACGACGGCCCGAACTGGATTGGGTTGGGGTTCACGTTCCAACGCCAGATCGAGACAACCTCGGGGCGGCCAGCCAGCAACGCATCGATCGTCGCGTGCGTCGCGTCCCCGTGCAGGTAAATGGAGTTCCAGCCGCCGCGCAGCGTGTAGGTGGTCGACTGCCACTGCGCCCGGGCGGCGGGCACGAGCGCCGCCGCGAGCACCAACCCGAGAAGTCGGAGGTAGGTTTTCATCGCACCGTGAGTCGGTAAAAGCGCGACGACGCCCCGCTGATCGTCACATACGCCGGCAGGATCGCCACGGCCGGGGCGCGGAAGTAGTCGGACGCCGCGCCGTCCGCCGTGGTCGCCATCGGCACCCGGGTCCACGTTTTCAGGTCCGTGCTTTCTTCGATCGCGTAGGTCTTGCCGGTGATCGCGAAAAATTCGAACCGCACCGCCGTCGCGGTCTTGTCCAGGATTCTCAGCTCGAAGCGCTCCGTCGCATCGCCGGCAAAGGTGCCCGCGACATACTCGAGGTAGTTGCTCGCCCCGTCGCCGTCGAAATCGCCGTCCTTGGTGATCAGGTTGATGTCCCACCCCGGTGCGCCCGGGCGGCGGCCGGCCTGGTAAAGTTGCCACTCCTGCCACGCATCGGGCAGGCCGTCGCCGTTGGCGTCGGCGCCCAGGTTGAGATCGAGGCGCACGCGCTCGCCGCCCTTGCCGACGCGCAGTTGGCCGCTCGCCTCGATGGGATAAAACGTCTGCCCGTTCATGCGGACGACCAGCGAGTAGAGTCCGTTCGCCGCCACCGCCTGGTCGGAATAAATGCGGGTCGTCGCCCGGGCCTGGTCGATCCGGATGGTCAGCTCGTAGTTCGTGTCGGCCCGCAGGTCGCCGTAGATCGGCGCGCGGCCGAGTTCCACGTTGTCGCGCATCAGCGAGATCTCGGCGCCGTCCACGCGCAGCGTCGCGCCGACCTGGTCACGCACGACGCCGAAGATCGTGTAGTGGGGCGCCGGCGGAAACGCACCGGCCGGGGTCGCGCCCAGCAGCAGCACCGCCAGCGCGGCACCGCGCGCGGCGAGCGCCGCGGCCGCCGACCGCAAGGAAGGTTGAAAGGTCACGGGGAACGAAGGTCCGGGGTTGGCGCCTCACTGTTCGCTGCCGGCCGCCTTGGCCGTCGCCGGCCGCGCCATGACGGTGGCGGACGCCCGCAGGAGCTTTTCGATATCCGCCATCCGCGTGTCCCGCGTCCGCTCCTTGGCCTCGAGTTCCGCGACGCGCTCCGCGAGGGCAGCGATCGTGGCGTCCTTCCGCGCGGAGGCGGCTTGCTCGGCGACGAGCCGGCGGTGGAGTTCCTGCGTGGCGGAGACGTTCAGCATCGAGACCGCGTCGTAGTCGACCGTGCGGAAATCCGTCACTTCGCGCCCGTAGACAAAGATCTCGGTGTCCTCCGACTGGAGCGCGGTGCGAAACGCCCCCGGTTTCGTCTCGAGCACCTCGTAGACTTTCTCCGCCTTGCGGTCCGCGAGGCGCACCCGCTCGCCGGGCTTCAGGTCGCTCTCGAGCGCCACCCATCCGTCCCGCAACGCCGCGCGCCGGTAGATATCGGGAATGACATCGGTCGACCGCTTGACCGCCTGCGGGAAAATCTGCTCGAGCTGCTGGGCAACGACCTTCTTGTTGGCCGCATCGCCGCGCGTCACGCGGTCCTTGAAGTGGTAGTCCGTCACCTCGATCCGGCGCAGCAGTTCGAGATCCTTGGCGCCGTCGGAGCGCCCTTCGACCGCCTTGATGCGCGCATCCGAGCCGACGAGGAAACCCTCCGTATTGACGATCCAGCCGACCGCGTAGATCGCCGTGGCTCCCGAGCCGCTGGCATTCGTGGAGATGCCGCCGTTGTTGTTGAAATACTTGTTGGCCGCCGGCATCGCATACGAATACGCGGAGCCGTCGATCGACAGCCGCGCCGCGGTCAGCGCGCCGCCGATGGCCATGTGGCCGTTGGGGCCGATGAACACCCGATACGCCTGCGCCGATTCATCGTAGATGCAGAGCTCGCTGGTGGTCTGGTGCTGGAAGATGTTCCACTGCCGGCCCGAGGCGGTGTTGTGGAACACGATGCCGGGCTGCGTGGCGCGGAGGTAGAGATTGGAGTTGCGGTCGCCGCCGTTGACCTCGAGCACGCCGGCCGGCGTGGCGGTGCCGATGCCGACGCGGCCGCCCGGCGACTGCAGGCTCAGGTTCCGAATCCCGCCGCCGGCCGCGTAATTGTAGGCAAAAAGGAGGCCGACATCCGCCGTCGCATCGTAGCCGAGCCGGACGCCCTTGCCCGCGGCCGCCGCGAGGGCGGGAATCGCCGATTCACCGACCCACGCCGTGCCGCCCGCCACGTGCAGCTTCGAGACCGGCGCACTGGTGCCGATGCCGACATTGCCGGTGCCCTTGATCCGCATCGTCTCCGTCATGCTCGCGCTGCTGCCGTAGCCGAACGCGATGTCGGCCGTCGACACGTCCGCGTGGATCTGCAGCACGCCGCTCTGGACACCGAAACCGATGCTGTTGCCCGACTGCCCGTAGAGACTGATCTTGTCACCGACGGCGTTGCTGAAATTCAGGGGAAAGCCGGGCGTGCTGGTGCCGATGCCCACGTTGCCGTTGCCCTTGATGCGCATCGTCTCGGTCATCGCCGCGCTCGTGCCGTAACCGAACGCGACGTCCGCGGCGGAAACGTCGGTGTGGATCTGCAGCAGGCTGCTCTGGACCCCGATGCCGTAGTGCGCGCCGGACTGGCCCCACAGGGCGATCTTGTCTCCGATCGAGCTCGCGAAGCTCAGCGGAAAGCCCGGCGTCGCCGTGCCGATGCCGACGTTGCCGCCGTTGGAATTGAGCAGGAGATTCTGCGCGCCGGTGCCTTCCTTGAACGCCTGGATGAAACCGCTGCCGGTGCCCGTGCTGTCCACGCCGATCCGCAGCCGCTCCGTGACATCGTCGGCCGTGACCACCAGCTGCGGCGTGCTCGTCGTGGTGCTCGTGTTGGCGCCGGAGACCGTGAGCAGCGCGGGCGGATTGGCGTTGCCGATGCCGATGTTGCCGCCGTCCACCGCCGTGATCGCGCTCGCACCGTTGGAGCCGAGGGCCTCGGCGTATTTCGCGCGAAACGCATAGCCGGTCGTGACCATCTGCTGGCGCGGGGAAATTTCCGGATCGGCCGCGGCCGTGCCGTCGTCGATCGTGACTCCGAGATACCGGCCGGTGCCGGCCGCGGCGGCAAAGACCGCGGCGTCCGAAATCTTGACCGAGGGCGTCCCCTTCGAGCTCTCGCTGAACCCGAGCGGCGTGCCCACGACCGCGATGCCCTGCCCGATCATCAGGCTGAATTCACCCTCGGAGATGATGGCGGTCTGCTGCTCCGAATAGACGAGGTTGGCCTGCAGCGCATTGGTCGGGTGGTCCCAGATCCGGAAGATCACCGTGCGATTCACCGGCGTGCCCGTGCCGATCGGCGTGCCGCTCGCCGCCACCACGCGGCCTTGGTAGCTGATCAAACCGGGCACGGCGGACGTGATCGTCTGCGCGCGGCCGTCGGCGACGGAGGCGGCCGTCACGACCGCGGCCAGCACGGCCAGCCGGCAGGCGGAAAACTTCGGAGCAATCGAACGGAGGAGGCGGCGCGCGGTAGTCATGGGGAGAAGTCGTCGGACCCGCTGCCCGGCGTCACTGCCCGCAGCCCGAATCCGACTCCCAATGCTACCAAAATTACCTAGGGAAAAAGTATGACCCAAATGGGTCAGGCCCCCTCGCTCACCCGAGCAGAAACCGCGCGGTCGCCTCGGTGCGCGACGTCACCTGGAGCTTCTCGTAGATTCTCCGCAGATGGTTCTTCACGGTCTCGACGCTGATCGCGAGCTGGTCGGCGATTTCCTTGTAGCGGGCGCCTTGGGCCAGCCGCTGCAGCACTTCGGTCTCGCGCGAGGTCAGTCCGGCCGTCACGGGAGGCGGCGGCGCGCTCGCGGCGGGCTCGGCCGCAAAGTGTCGGACCACCTTCCTGGCAATGGCGCGCGACATGGGCGAACCGCCCGCCGCCGCCTCGGCCACCGCGTCCACCATGGCCGCGCCCGACTCGCTCTTGAGCAGGTAGCCGACCGCCCCGGCTTGCAGCGACGCGAAGAGTTTTTCGCTGTCGTCAAACATGGTCAGAATCACGCACACCAGCTCCGGCCGTAGCGCGCGCAACCGCTGGAGCGCCGTGATGCCGGATTCGCCGGGCAGATTGATGTCGCTCAGCAATACCTGCGGCCACGCCCGCGGCATTCCCGCCAGCGCCGCTTCCGCGCTGCCGTATTCGCCGACGACGTTGCACCGCCCCGAAGCCCGCAGCAGGTCGACGGCGATTTTCCGGAAGTGACTGTCGTCTTCGATGATCGCGACCGAGATCACAGGCGGCAGATTCTGAATCCGCTCGGCGCCGGGCAAAAGAAAAGATGCAAATAGATTGTCACATCGCCCGCCCCCTCGCGGCTATTTTCCCGGCGGGATGCGCGGCAGCCGCAACGTCACCGTGGTGCCCCGCCCCACGACGCTCGCGATCGCGGCGCTGCCGCCAAGCGCCGCCATGCGCGCCTGCAGGTTGCCCAGACCGTTGCCCGTGCCCTGACATTCGCCCGGCGCGAAGCCCTTCCCGTCGTCAACCAACGTCACGACCAACCATCGGGCCTCCAGCTCCACGCGCACGGTCACGGCGCGCGCCTCGGCATACTTCGCGCAATTGTTGACCGCTTCCTTGAAGGCCAAAAACAAATCGTGCCGCGCCCCCGCCCCGACCTCCTCCACCGGCACCTCGGCCGGCAGGGCCACGCGCACTTCGACGCCCCGGTCGCCCAGCGTCCGCTCCGCATGCGCCGCCAGCTGCTCGCAGAGGCTTTCGAGCGAATCGTGCTGCGGTGTCGCCGCCCAGACGATGTCGCGCGTGCGCTGCACCAGCTCGCGCGACGCTTCGTGGATGCGGGCCAGCGCGCCGTCCGCCGGGCTCCCGGCGCCCGCCGCGCGGCCGCTCAGGTGCACGATGCTGGCCAGCGTCGAGCCGAGATCGTCGTGCATGTCGCGCGCGATGCGCAGGCGCTCGTTCTGCACCGCCGCCTGGGCCTCGAGCAACGCGATGCGCCGGCGATATTGCCGCCGCACCACCCACCGCGCCGCCGCCGCCACGGCGGCGACAGCGACCAGCACCATCACCGTGCGCCACCACCACGTCTCCCACCAGAACGGCGGCACCGTCAGCACCAGCGCGGCGACGGGCCCCTCGGCCCCGAGGTGATTGCGGGCCTGCACCTCGACTTTGACCGCCCCGGGCGGCAGGTTCGTCAACTCACGCGCCGCCGCTTTCGACCAGCCGGTCCAAGCCGCATCCACCCCCGCCGCTCGCGTCCGGAACTCGATGCCTGTTTCCGCGTCCACATGCGTGCGATAGATCGGAGCGGACACCTCAAACCCCACCGCCCTTAGCCCCGCGGGCAAAACCACCTCCGACCGCACGTCCGCGCCTCCGAAATAGCGCTCGGCTCCGTCCAGCGAGCGCACGCTGCGCCACCGCGCGGCCGGCACCGGAAACGGCGGCGGCGATGCCTCGAGATCGACCGAGGCGACGTATTTCGTGCCGCCCAGCCAAAGCGTCCGGCCGTCGTCGGATTCCAGCATCGTGGTGAGGCTGAAGTGGCCGCTGAGTTCGCCGAGCGGAAGTTCCGTCCACCGCCAGATCGCCCCGTCCGGCCCGGGCTCGCCGCGCCAATACCGCCCGGTCTGCTTCCGTGCGCCGGCCACATAGACCGCGCCGGTCCGGCCGCCCTCCGCCACCGCAAGCACGGCGGTCGCCGCACCCTCCGGCAGCCCGGCAAAGCGGCCATCCTCGACGGCCGCGCCAGTGGCGTCGTCCAACCGGAACACGCCCCGGCTGCCGAATGCCACCACCCCGCCGCGCAACCGCACCACCTGCCAGATCGCGGCCGCCGTCAGGTCGACCGGAGCCGCCCGGGTCAAAGTCGCCTGCCTCCAGTTGCCTCCCGGCGCTGCGGCGCGCCACAGGCCAGGCCCGGCGCTGTTGGCCACCCAAAGCACGCCCCCGTCGCTCGCCGCGAGGGAATACGGCACCACGCCGGTTTCGCTTAGACGCCCCTCCTCCTGCCAGCCGGCGCCGCCCCGCCGCAGCACCGTCACCGCGTTGATGCCCCCGACGAACACGCGGTCGGGATGGCCCGGATCGATGACCACCGCAACGCCCGCCCGCGGGATCCCCGGCAGCACGACATCCGCCGTTTCTCCCCATTCGCTGAAATTGCGTCCCGCCGCGATGAACCACCCGCCCGCCGGACTCCGGGCGAGCTTGAACAGGTCCGAAAGACCCCGTGAGCGCAGCTCAAACCTTCCCGTCTCGGCATGGCGGCTGAACAGGCCCTGCGCCGTGGCGGCGAACAGCGTCGGTCCCTGTTGGTTCAAGTCCCGGACCCCGCCCCGCACGCCGGTGGTCCGGTCATGCCGGGCCACCGCGCCGTCCACCTGCACCCGCCGGATGCCGTTCGCGTTTGCCATCCAGAGACCGCCATCGCGGTCCAGGAAGAGTTGCGGCGTCACCCCGAACGTGACGCCGGGCGGCTCCGCCAAGCGGCCCAGCACTCTCCCGTCTGCGGCGACAAAAATCAGCGCCCGCGAGCGCGTGGAAAAAATCCCGCGCCCGTCCGGCAACCGCCGCGCCCGCTGCGCCGCACTGTCGCCCCGCAGCATCCGGTTCAGCTCCGGCGCGATCTCCCGCCACTGTCCGTCCGCCAGCTCGAGCACACCGTGGAGGTGGTCGAGGCGCAGTGTGCCGGAGGCACTGCGGTAGGCCGCCATCGCGATCGCACCCGTGGGCAACTCCGGCAGAGCCGCGCGCCCGAAGGTATCCCCGTGCCCCCAGAAAATCGCGCCGCCCTGCTGTCGGAACCATACTTTCCCGTCCACCTCGCCGATGATGACCAAATCCCCGGCCGTCGCCCAACGGCGCGCAGTCCGGTCGTCCGGGCCGAGGCGGATCACGCAGTTCGTCGCGGTGCCCCAGACCGCACCCGCCAACTCGTGCAGCTGCCAGACCGGGCCGACCGCGCGGTCGGCGTCGGAAAACCACCCCATCAAGGATTCGACCTGCCAGAAACCGCGGTCGTCCGCCGTGTAACGCAAAATCTCGTTGTCCCCACCGGCCCAGATCCGGCCGCGGCCATCCACGACCAAGCCCCGCATGGCTCGCCGCTGGCCGCCCAGCAACGGCAGCTGGCGCCAGCGCACGCCGTCGTATTCCAACACCCCGCTGCCACCTCCGGCATAGATCAACCCCGTCGCCGGCGCCTGCGTGATGGAGAAGAACTGCGAGTTCCCCAGCACCTCCTCCTCGCTCCATTCCCGGATCGCCAGCCCGCCCGTGTAGCGCGGATTGGGAAACTCCTCCGCCGCGGCCGCTGCACCGAGGGCCAGCGCCGCCGCCCCGCACCAGTGAAATACCCGCCATAGTTGGGCCGCACACGGCATGCCCATCACACCGGCAAAAACTCCCCGGCCTGTCGAAACGGTTTTCCCGCCCTTCGTGTCAGCGACTCCGCCGCCAACCCCGTCGCCCCCGCCCGCGACCCGCGTCGCACCGCGCCCTCCACGCCGCCGCCCCCCCCTTTCCCAGTTTCCCGCTTTCCCGCTTTCCCGATTTTCCGCTTCTCACACCTCGTCCGCCCGCACCGTCAGCACCCGCGCCTGCTCCGCCCGCTTCCGGTTCTTCTCCACCCCGATCGCGTCGAGCCCGAGCGCGTTCGCCGCCGCCAGCACCGTCCCCACGCCGCAAAACGGATCCACCACCGTCGGCCGCGCGCCGAGCGCCGCGCCCACCGTGTCGCGCGCAAACCGCACCGCGTGCCCCGCCGCCCGCACGCCCATCGCCCGCACCCACTTCTGTTCCCCCGCGTCCGCGATCACATCCGGGATCGGCAGCACGTCCGGGCAACGCAGTGCCCGCGATACCGCGATGAAGTGCGTGAAACCCGGCCGCCCCGCCGTCAGCGTGCCCGCCGGCCGCCGCAGCACGATCTTGTGGAACAGCACCCGCGCCCCCGTCGCCTCCGCCGCGCGCAGGACCAGCGCCCCCTTGTCGATCCACTCCCCGTCGCGCTTGATGTCCGACTGGAAAAACAGCGCCGCGCTCTCCGCCGGCACCGCGGCCACCGCGAGCCGCGCCGCCTCGTCGAACCACGCGCGCCACACCGGCAGCGCCTGGCCCGTTTCGGACACATCCGGCAGCGACGTGACCACGCACGCGCCCGCGATCGTCCCCCGCTCCCGCAACCACGGCAGCGCATCCGCCCACACCACCTCGCGCGTCGCCGCGCGCTCCATCATCCGGTCCATCGCCGCACTCCACGCGTCCGGCCTCCCGCGCGCAAAACATTCGTTCCGGCCGCTTCCCCCGACCCGCCGCGCCTCCCCTGCGCCTCCGCCGCCCCGTTGGCCGCTTCCCCGCGTTCGGGCGTTCCCGCTTTTCCACCTACTCCTCGTCGTCCGTGCCCGGCGGCCGCAGCCACGCCGGCACGATCCCCGCCGCCCGGTTCACCTCGCGCGTCCCCGCCCGCGCGATCGATTCCAGCATCCGCAGCCGCTGCTCCGGCGCCGCCCCGAGCTCGCCCGGCGGCCGCGCCAGGGTCAGCGCCTCCTCCGCCCCGCGCCGCACCAGCAGCCCCCAACCCGCCGGCACCTCCGCCTCGGCGAAGATATTCTCCTCCACGACGAGATACAAAAAATCCGCGCTTCGGTAGCGGAACAGCTTCGAAAACTTCGTCCCGCCCCGCACCCGCCGCTCCAGCGTGTCGATCTCCTCCAGCACCGCCCGATACGTCGCGTGCTCCAGTCCGGAAAAATCCCACGCATCGAACTCCGGCCACAACCCGCCGCCCCGCCGCAGGTCCGGCCGGTGCGTCTGCAACATCGCCTCCAGCCCGGTGCGCCGCTCGCGCAGCTCCGCCAAGCGCCCCCGCGTGGCGTCCTCCGCGTGCGCATCCTTGAGCAGATCCGCCCGCGCCTGCTTGCACTCGAACACCGCCGTGCGCCCCGCCGCCACGCCGCCCGCGCCCGGCCCCGGCGCATACGCCGCGACATCCGCGCGATACCCGCTGCGCGGCACCCGCACCTCCGGCGCCGCCAGCGCGAAGCCCTGCGCCTGCGCCCACGCGAGCGCGAGTCGCTTCAACCGCCGGTGCTGCTCCGTTTCGCCGCTCGCCACCGCTCCAGCACCGCCCTCGCCCCGCCCCGCCGCAACCGCATTTTTCCCGTGCCCCTCGCTCCCGCTCCCCGCCCCCTGCGCTCCGTCGCTCCCGCCCTACGCACACAGCCAAAAGTCCCGCCCCTCCGCATATCCCCGCGCCGCCAGGGCCGCCCGGCACAACGCCCGCGCCCCGCGCGCCGCCACATACCCGAGCACGGTGATCTCCCCCGCCGGCGGCAACGCCTCCGGTCCGATCACCGGCACGCCGGTGCCGCCCAGCCGTCCCAGTTTCTTGGCATCCACATCGATGTAGCCGGCGATCGTCAGCCCGTGCGCCGCCAGCGCCGCCGCCCGCTTCCGCGTCGGCCGCCCCGCGCCCCACACCCACACCGGCCGCCCGCCGCCGCTCCGCGCCAGCTCCCGCGCGATCCACTCCGCTTTCAGCCGGAAAAACGCCTCCGGCGCATACCGCGGATCCGTCCGCGACAATCGCCCCGGCCCGTCGTGCCACGTCGTCAGCACCCGCGGCACCTTCGCCATCCGCACCCCCGCGTCCAGCCACCGCAGCCACAACTCATAGTCCTCCGGAAATGCCCCGTCGCGATACCCGCCGTGGCGCGCGATCAGCTCCCGCCGGAACATCACGCTCGGGTGGGCCAGCGGCGCCTCCACAAACCGGTTCAACGCGATTTCCTCCGGTGTCGTGAGCGAGTTGAGCCAATCCACGTGCAGCGCATAGCCCGCCTGCGCCGCCCGGTCCCCGCCAAACTCCACGAGGCAGCTCACCAGTCCCACCTGCTCGCCCCGCACCGCGCTGCCCGCGCCGTCCGCCCCGCCGTCGCCCCGCGCCACCTGCGCCGCCAGCCGCTCCGGGTGCATCGCGTCGTCCGCATCGAGCCGCGCGATCCAGCGTCCCCGCGCCGCCGCGATTCCGGTGTTCAACGCCGCGACGATGCCCGCCCCGCCCGCCGCCGGCCGCAGCACCCGCGCCCGGCGTTCTGCCCGGGCCACTGCCGCCGCAAGGTCCGCCGTTCCGTCCGTCGATCCGTCGTCGACCACCACGAGTTCCCATGCCGTAAACGTCTGCGCCCGCACGCTCTCCAACGCGCGCGCCAAGGTCGCCGCCCCGTTGCGCACAGGCAGCACGACCGACACCACCGGCTCCGGGTCGCGACCACTCATCGCTCCGACACATCGCCGCAGTCCTCCGTCGCTGTCGACCGCGTTCAAAATCTGCGCCGCTTTTTGCCCGTTTCGGCCATTGCTATTGGGCACGAATCTTCGGACAAGTCGTCATGTCCGATACGAAAATCCCCGCGGGTCAGGTCGAAGAAAAGTTCTCCCTGCCGCTGTTCCTGTTCACGGTCGCCGTTTCGCTGGCCGGCCTCGTCGGCCTGTTCTGGCTGCTCGCGCCCGCCGCCGTCTGGCGCGCCCAAGTCGGCGCCACCGCCCTCGCCTTCGTCGCCGCGTTCCTCGTCGTCCACCTCGGCACCTGTTTCATGGAATACGTTTTCCACCGCTACGTGCTGCACAAGCCCGTCGTCCCCTTCCTCAGCCGCTTCTACCGCCAGCACACGCTCCACCACTCCCTCACCCGGATCGGCAAACGCTACACCGCGTCCGGCCGCGAGGTTCCGTTCGTGGAAAACGTCTACCCCGTCGTCACCCCCGAGCAGGGCGAAGCCTCCTTCTTCCCCTGGTATACGCTCGTCGTCTTCAGCGCGGTCGTCACCCCGTTCCTCGCCCTCCTCCAGTGGCTCATGCCCACGGTGCCGTGGTTCTTCGCCGGCTTCGGCGCCGTCGCGTTTGCCATGGCGCTCTACGAGATCTTCCACGCCATCGAGCACTGGTCCTTCGAACGCTGGGCCCCGCTCATCGAACACCCGACCTTCGGCGGCTTCTGGCGCAAGGTCTACAGCTTCCACCTCCGCCACCACGCCGTCATCGACTGCAACGAAGCCATCTCCGGCTTCTTCACCCTCCCCGTCTTCGACTGGGTCTTCGGCACCTTCATCCTCCCGAAAACCCTCTACACCGACGGCAGCGAGTGGAAAGCCACCGAATTCACCAGCCCGCGTCCCTGCGCCCTCATCCGCTGGTGCGATGCCCAGAGCGACGCCCTCGTGAAGGCGCGCCGCGCGGCCGCGCAAGCCGCCCCCGCCCCGGCCCTCGTCTATTCGCGGGGTGAACAGATCGCCCACACCGTCACCCACACCGCCGGCCTCGTCGCCGGTCTCGCCGCCCTCGTCCTGCTGGTGGTCTTCGCCGCCCTCCGCGGCGACAACGGCCATGTCGCCGGCGCCATCGTCTTCGGCCTCACCGTCGTCGGCCTCTACGCCGGCCTCATCCACCGCCGGCGCCTCGGCACCACGTGGCGCGAAACGCTGTCGCCGTTCCAGCACGCCGCCGCGTTCCTGGCCATCGCCGGCACCGCGACGCCGTTCTGCCTCGGCCAACTCCGCGGTGCCTGGGGCTGGAGTCTGCTCGGCACGATTTGGGCGCTCGCCCTCCTCGGCGCCACCGCCCGCCTCGTCTGGCCGGCCCGCCACCGTCTCCTTGTTCGCGCCGCCTACCTCGGCCTGGGCGCGACCGCCCTCATCGCCGTCCAACCGCTCGTCGCCACCACGCCCCAAGGCGCCCTCTGGCTCATCTTGGCCGGCGCCCTCTGCTACGCCACCGGTGTTGTTTTCCACGTCTGGCAGAATCTCCGCTACCATCAGGTCGCCCGCCACGCCTTCGCCCTCGGCGGCACCACCTGCCACCTGCTCGCCGTCGTGCTGTTCGTGCTCCCCCACGGCCTGTAAGCGCAGCGTCTCCCGTCCGAAAAGCGCGCGACCGCCCGTCGCGCGTTTTTTGTGCCCGGACATCGCCCGCGTGCCGATCCCGGTCGCAACCCATCGGCTCGACCGGCCGCCGCTATCCGACGCCGGACAAGGCAAACCCGATAAATCGCCGCAATTCTTCCGCGGCGGCATCTCTCGCGAAGGCCCCTTTCGCCGCTCCCGGTCCTATGCCGCCGCCTGCGCCCGGCCGCGGCCCCGGGCGTCCCGTCCGGCTCCCCTTACTTCTTCTCCTCCGCGATCTGCGCCTTCAGCTTCTTCACCTTCGGCGCGATCACGTAGGCGCAATAACCCTGCGACGGGTTCCGGCGGAAGTAATCCTGGTGATACTCCTCCGCGACCCAGAATTTCTCCAGCGCCACGATCTCCGTCGTGATCGGATCGCGGAATTCCGTCGCCGCCTTCGCCTTCGATTTCTCCGCCGCCGCCTTCTGCTCGGCGTTCGCGTAGAGGATGA
>JACCDS012081106.1_pt1 | contig 40943 bp, 37 predicted proteins | sample 7446441 | NCBI WGS metagenome assembly JACCDS01 (sample SAMN15323445, study PRJNA562643) | freshwater metagenome | isolation source: river surface water | place: USA:Blue River Watershed | collected 2017-08-17 | reverse complement strand
TAACCAATCCTTGGAAGATCATATCAATGATTTTTCTGCTATAAAAATGAAGTTGTTTGAGTATTCTCCAAGATTTAAGGCTGGCGAAGACATGCTCTACCTTGATTCTTTTAGAAGACAATGCTTTACTTTTCTTCTTTGGTTTTGAGTTTGTCTTTTTTATAGGGTTTTTCATTTCTTTTAACAGGAGTTGTCACATTGAAATGGGGCAATCCAACATAAGCTTTGTCTGCGAGAATGGACAAGGAAGTTTGAACATCGGAAGAAAATTTCTTCCCGCCTTCAACGTCTCTTACCTTGGCAACAACATGAATGTTTTCAAATACCAAGTCAAAAGAGTTGCCAAACGGGGAAAAAAAGGCTTGATTCATTTGAAAAGAGATTTTTTTTCAGCAAGATTGGCCGCTTGCATTCACACATTGTGAAACATGCCTTAAAATTCCAAGTATTTCTATTTTTTCTATTATCTTCATACATTTTCCTTATTATTCATGATGAATCAATTCCTTGATGACTGACAACAATTCTTTTTCTTGATAAGGTTTACCTAAGAAATGTTGGACACCTAAACTAAACGCAAGAGATTGATGTTTATCTGCTGTACGAGAAGTTATCATGATAATTGGAATATTTTTGTACAAGATATTTGACTTCAAATTTCTAACAAGCTCAAAACCATCCATTCTTGGCATTTCAATATCTGATAGTATCAGGTCTGGCTGCATGATTTGAATTTGTTGCAAGGCATCTTCTCCATCTTTTGCTAATATCAATGAATAGTTATATCTTTCTAATATTTTTGAAGTTGCTTTTCTGACAGTCAATGAATCATCAACAATCATGATAACTTTTTTATTTTCTACTTTCTTTTTCTGAGAATACACGTTCATCTGTTGCATACGAATGGATTGAGCCAATAAAACAGGATTGATGACAAAACCCTGACGAGAATCACCCAATAAAGTAGCACCTAAAATACCTTGTTTTTTAGCAAAAAATGGGCCTACCGATTTAATGACAATTTCAGAAGTTGTCTCAACTTTATCGACATGAACCAATACTTGCTTGTCACCATATTTAACTAAAATAACAGGATTATATGTTCTCAATTCAGGCATATCTTGCGCATTCGTATATCCCAAAAGAGAAGAAATATGATAAATAGGTGTATTGTTAAATTTTTCTGAATATCCTAACTCATATGCTTTTTTGATATCCTGATTTTTAAAAGAGATGATTTGCTCGACGAAAACAGCAGGAATTGCTAATAATTTATTTTTATAATGGCAAAGAATCGCTTGGTTGGTAGAAATCGAAACAGGCACTTTCAATACAAACTCTGTTCCCCTATCTGGTTGAGTAAACACATTAACTAATCCCCCAAGTGAGTTTATTTCATTTTTAACAATATCCATACCCACTCCTCGTCCTGCGACTTGAGAAATAGTATCAGAAGTTGAAAAGCCTGAATTAAAAATCAAGGAAATAATTTTTTCGTCAGGATAAAGAGTATTTTCTTCAATTAATCCTTTTTTAATGCCAATTTCTCTGACCTTTTTAATATTAATACCCGCTCCATCATCTTTGATAGAAATCAAAATGAAATTTCCGTCTAATTCAAGATTGATGGTTATTTGGCCGACTGCACTCTTACCTTTTGATACACGAATATTTTCTTGCTCAATACCATGAGCAATAGAATTTCTTAAAATATGCTCAATTGGAATGATGATTTTATCAAGCAATACTCGGTCAATTTCATTTTTTTCACCCATCAACTGTAATTTGGTTTTTTTACCCAATTCTTTGTTGGTATTGCGTACAATTTTATAAAGACGCTCAGAAATAGTTTCAAAGTGAACAAGGCGAATCTTCATCAAGGAATCAAGCATATTGTTAGTGGAAACAATTTGCGATGTCACAATATTTTCTTCCAATTTCACATTTTTTTCAATCTCAGAGACAGTATCTGTGATATCTGATATTGCTTCCCCAATGAATCTTGTTAATTCTTGTAAACGAGTAAATCTATCCATTTCCAAAGGGTCAAAATTTTCATCTGTTTTTAACAAATTCTTTTTATTTTGTATTTGAGTCTCTGCTTGAATTTCCAACTCTTTAATCATAAAGGTTAGTTTTTCAGTATAATCCTTTAATTCATTCACAGATAATCTATTTTTATCAATAAAACCTTCTAATGAGCTTCTATTTAGACGGATATCTCCTGCATCATTAATCAATGAATCAACCAAATCTGATGATATTCTAATATTAGAATATTCTTTTTTAACTATTTTTTGCGCATCATCTTTTAAATCGACCACACTCAGAATATTGGTTTGAGGCTCTAATACCTCTTGTGACAAGATATTTTCTTGTTGTTTTAACACAATCTCTTCTTGATGATCTTGTGGAGCATTAAATTGTTCAAAGAAATTTTGATTGATAAAATCTGCATAATTTGTAAAATCATCTTTCAAAATAGATACTTTTTCCATCTCAAATTTGAATAAATCAATGAATTCTTGTAAATCATATTTCTTTAATTCAATAGATTCTAGAAGAGTTTCCAATTGATGACATATCATGCCAATTCTATTCATACCTGTCATACGGGCAGATCCCTTCAATGTATGCAAATATCTCTTGAATTCTTTGCTTTGCTGGTTCAGTTTATTAGAGTTAATGATATCAATTGATTTTTGAAACATCTCATTGATCTCTTCTTGTGATATTTCCAATAATTCAACTTCAATATCATCTACAATATCGTTTATTTTTTGTTCAAATATGAAAGCAAATTCCAACACAATCTCTTTGACAGGTTTGACAGGAGATTGTGGCTCTATTGGAACATCTAAAGCAAAAGAAATTTCTTGAGGCACTACCAACTGAATTTCGTCATACTTTTTTTCACAGACAGACAACATATAATCGATATATTGAATAAAATTTTCTTTTCCTTTCAATATATCAATTTTTTGTATTTTCCAATCATTAAAACAATCACTTATTTTTTGAATGTATCCATAATCTTCTGAAAAGGGCTCTTCAGATTTTTTTTTTAAGATATTCGCTAAAATTCGAATATCTTTTTTGACTCCATCGATTCCTTGCTTTTGTTTTTCTTCCAAGGTTTGTTGCTGTGTTTTTAATTCTTGCAAACTTTTTTCTAGTTGATTTATTTTATCCAACATGATATTTGCTTGCTTTTTATATGCGGAGTTTTCTGCCTCTAAAGATTTCAGCAAACTATCATGCTTGGAGTCCATACTTTTCTGCAATGAACTCAAACTTGATTTCATCATTTGATTTAAATCATTTTGAGATTGTCCAAGCTTTTCTTCCAACTTCTCTGCTAAGCCTTCACCCAGAGAATCACTCAATGTTTTTTGCATTTGATTGATTGATTTTATTTGATAATCTTTTAATTGATTCAAATGTTGTACAATCACTGAAAAATCTTTGACATCTAATGGAGCTTCAGAAGATAGTTCGATCAAATCTTCATTTGCATCTACTTCATGAGAAGAAATATCAAGTTCATTATCTACAAAGTTATCAGATACTTCATCTTCTACATTTTCTTGCGCATAAAAACTGTTCAATATATTATCTAATTTATTGATATATAAACTATATACTGCTGAATCTTTATCCATTGATAAAAATTCTTCCAAATTAGATAAAACATCTTGCACAGTATCTAATTGTTTAGCATCTAATTCAATTGAATTTTCCAAAAGAATCAAAGAAATTTTTTCAAGATATTCACAAATATCATGTAAAACAGTGGCATTTTTATTTGCACTTAATCCTTTTAAATTATGTGCAAATCTCATAAATTGCTCTTCTGTAATAGTCGATGTATAGACATACTCCATCAATGAGCTAATATTTTGTCTGATTTCTTCATCTAAAATTTTATTAAGCTTTTGCTCTTCATCTTTTTCTTTTTCATCAATAAAATTTTGAAATTGATTCATATTAGAAACAAAGACAGGCTCTTGTTGTTCCTTAGTTGACTCTTCTTCATTGATTTCCAAACTATTGATAATCATGTTAAATTCATCTTCTTGATTAATTGCTTGAACAGGTGACTCTTCAAAATGCACTTCAAGCTTCTTTTGATTGACATCAATACTAGGCTCTTCTTCAAAGTTAAATTCAAACTCTGAAGTAGCTTTTTCAACTTGTGGAGTAGCTTGTACAGTTGGTGCTTGCTCTTCTTCAAAGTTAAACTCAAACTCTGAAGAAGTAGTTTCAACTTGTGGAGTAACTTGCACAGTTGGTGCTGTATCTTCCTCAAAGTTAAACTCAAACTCTGAAGTAGCAGTTTCAACTTGTGGAGTAACTTGCACATTTGGTGCTGTATCTTCCTCAAAGTTAAACTCAAACTCTGAAGTAGCAGTTTCAACTTGTGGAGTAGCTTGTACAGTTGGTGCTGTATCTTCCTCAAAGTTAAATTCAAACTCTGAAGAAGTAGTTTCAACTTGTGGAGCAGCTTGTAGAGTTGGTGCTGTATCTTCCTCAAAGTTAAACTCAAACTCTGAAGTAGCAGTTTCAACTTGTGGAGCAGCTTGCACAGTTGGTGCTGGCTCTTCTTCAAAGTTAAACTCAAACTCTGAAGTAGTAGTTTCAACTTGTGGAGTAGCTTGTACAGTTGGTGCTGTATCTTCCTCAAAGTTAAACTGTAAAACCAACTCATTAGACTTATCTTCTTTAATGCTTTCTTGCACTTGATTGGTTAATGTAAAAGTATTTTCTATAAAGTCATTTTTATTTTCTTTTACATGAATTTCAATCTGGGTGATGAGATGAGGATTAATGAATAAGAATAATTCTTTGACCGTTGTTAAATCAATTGATGTTCTGCTCAATTTATTTAATTCAATTAAAGACTCTTTGATGAGATTTTTTGAAAACAAGATGCTGTCAAATAATTTTTGGTCGAAAATAATCTCACCAGTCATAACTTTAGCCAAGGTCTGTTCAACCATCCAACCAATTTCCCCAATGAATTTCAATTCAACCATTCTAGAGCTACCCTTGATGGTATGAAAATATCTTTTCATGGTTGTCAAGGACTCATGATCAGGCGTAAATTGCAACATCATTTGTTCTATATTTTGAATAACCTCTTGAATTTCCTGAGTATAAATATCATACATTTCTGTATCAATGTGGTTTTGATATTCATCAATAAATACTTGTTTGACAGAATCCATTTCTTCATGAAAAGAAGAATCAATGATATTGGTTGAGACTTTATTTTCTAATGTTTTGACTTCAAAATCCTCCAATAGATTTTTTGTTTCATCAATTGTCTGATTTAATTCATTTTGAGGAATTTCAATAGGTTGAACAACTTCGAATAAGTCTTGAGCATCTTCTGATATGACGTAATCAATGTCTGCAATATCTTGACCAGCTTGCTGTACTTTTTCATACTTCTTAATAATGTTTTGATACGTAATTTCTGACTCTTCTTCATTCGCATTTTTCAAGTCATTGATTAACAATGATATGCTACCAATTAATCCAAGAGATTCTTTAATGGTTTTAATATTTTGTTCATTTTTACCATTTAACTGAACTTCTTTCCAAAGATTAATACAATCATATAATAAATTAGCAATTAACTTTCTACCAGTGATTTGAAAAATACCCTTGATATTATTCAAAGGAATAAAAATATTAGAAATATCTTCTATTTCTCCATCATCATTTAAAAAGAGGTTAATAGCATCTTCAACTTCTTTCACATCTTTGTCTAAATACTCAAAAATAGTTTGTATTGTTTTTTTATAAAAACTATCAACCTTAATATGTTGGAATGTTGGAAGATCATTGGATGATAAATTGTCAACTCCATCCATAACAGATTTTATTCTCACAATACATTTATTGCTTTGGTTTAAGAATTCATTTAAATCATCTTGAGCCAGATGAGATTTGATGAGATTTTCAATCGCAAAATCTAAAATAACAAAACCAAAAGATAATTCTTTTTCCAAACCTTTGGACCAGTTTATATTTTTTTGGCCCATTTTATGAAAAACTTGTTGAATAATTTGCCCAATAGGTGCAATTTCCTTGTGATTTTTTGTTAAATTATTCAACTTGACGAAACCGTTGGTCATTTTAACAACATGTTGTAAAAATGATTGTTCTGTTACTTTCTTTGAATCAATATTATTAAAATCATTTTTTAACTCATTGAAAGTTTTTTCAATTTCTTCCAAAATAGCAGGATTCTTAGCAATCATGTTGAATTCTAACTTGGTATCTGATAATTGTTGAATATAGATATCAAAATCAAAATAAACAGATAATTCCTTGAAAACTGGCATTTCCTTCAAAGAAGGGTTTAATTTAATTAAAAATAAAGTTTCCAAAATAATAGATTTCACCAATTCGTCTTCAACACGAATGTAAGATGTTTTATCTCCCTCTTCAAATTTTTCAATTTCCTTGATAATTTGAGAGGTATTTTTCAACATATAATTCAAATTATTGATGATTTTTGTCTTATTAATTTTAACATATTCTGAAAAAGCAATGTTAAAAACAGGTGACAAAGCACAAATATAGAATTTATAGATTCCATACAAAATATATGTTGATTTATTAATTCTCAACTTTTGAATATAATCTGCGGCATCAAACACTTGCCTACAGACACTTTGATAAGCATTTTTTGCTTCTTGATTAAAATTAAAGTTTTGTTCTTCAATCACAGAAGAAATATTCAAAACTCTGTTTTTTAAATTAGATTCGATCTTTTCTAGATGATTTAAAAGGGTTGCTTTGTTATTAGCAGAAATATAAATTCCAGCAGTGATGTCTTCCTTCATTTTCTTCAATGAAGGGGTATCCATATTCTTAAAGTCTAGTTTAGGATAAAATAGGTCTTCTATTTTGAACTCTTTATTTAAAAGAGTTGCTAAATATTGATATAATTCAAAGAATTTAATAGAGTTTTCTGGCTCTCCACCAATCAATTTATCAATATAAATAATCACATTATCAATGATTTCTTTAGAAATTTCTAATATTTTGACGCTTTTGGTTGAATCGAACTTGATTTCCCTGACACAATCAAGGGCATACTCTGTCAGGTTTAAAACCTTACTCAAGCCCAATAGTCCAATCATGTTGAAAGATTTCTGTACTTTACTCAATAAAAAAATAGCATCGTGCTCGATAGGTACTTTCTTATCCTCATAAAGACGAATATTATTTTCGACATTAATTTTACTTTGCTTTAAATAATCCACAATTGGACCTTGCAAAGTTTTCAATGAACCTAAATTAAAGTTAAATTCCATAATATTCTCTCTAAATCATAAAAAAAATAAAATATTATAAATTAAAAGTCAAATTTATTTTGCCAATTTGCCTTTATATTCTATTGAATATTTTATTTTAGCTGTTATTTGTTTCTGAAAAGGGATAATACAACAAAAAAAACAATATTGCAAGACTTGCTGATGACTTTCAAAAATTTTTCCTATGATTATCAATCCACTTTAAATGATTGAACTGAATTTCCTAAATCATTTGCAACATGTGAAATTTCAGAAATAGAAGAGGCAGTAATCTGAGTGAATTTTTTGTTTTCTTCGGTTGTTTTCAAAATTGTTTTCATGTTTTTACTGATCTGCTCAGAGACTTGAGCTTGCTTTTGAGCATCTTTAGAGACTTGATCAATGATCTCAGATAATTGATTAGAAACCACATTGATTTTCTCCAATGCCACACCAGCGTTTCTAGACAATGATACCCCTTGATGAACTTCATAAGAAGTCTTTTTAACAGATTCTTCTACAGACTTAATATCAGTTTGTACAGCGGAAATCAATGCTCCTACTTTACGTGTTGCATCTGCTGCTTTATCTGCAAGCTCCTGGATTGAGTCAGCAACAATTTTAAAACCTTTTCCTGATTCACCAGCTTTAGCAGCTTGCACAGTTGCATTCAGGGCCAAAATGTTTGTTTCTTCTGTAATATCTGATAAAAGACCTAAAATATCTGAAATCTGTTTAGATGAATTACTCACTTTTTCCATCAACTGCTCAGTTTTTGATATATTTTCATTGATGTTTTCCATTGAATCAATAGACTGTTTCACTTGTTGAGCACCCTGACTTGAGAAAGCAACAGACTCTTTAGCTGTTTGCGCACTCTTTTCGGTTTGATTAGAAATCTCCTTAATAGAATTTGATATTTTAATAACTGCTGCACCAGTAACCTCAATCGCATTGGATTGCTCTTCTGATGTTGTCAACATTTTATCTGAAATAGAGTTCAAATCTTTTGTTTTAAATGACATGACGTTAGATGTATCTCTAATTTGTCTAACCAAAGATGATAGTGAATCAACAGCAGTATTGATATAATCAGCAATAGCTCCTGTGATTTCATCAGTGACGGTTGTTTTCTTTGTCAAATCTCCCTCTTGCAAAGGAAGCATTTCATTAAGAAGTCTTAAAACAGAGTTTTGGTTTTTGGTATTTTCAATTTTATCCAATAACGCTTTATTATAGTTTTCAATACTATAAATAAAGAATAAAATCACGATAGCAATCACCAGAATAATCAAAGCAATATAACTAATCACCTTACCATAGATATATAAGCTAAAATGATTGGTTTCATAAACTTTCAACACTTCTTCTAGCGTAGAATCTAATTGATTAATTGCAACTTGATTAGGAGAAATCATTTGGCTGACTTTTAAAAATTGGTCCGATATACTAATGACTTGAGTTAATATTTCAGAAAATTTCAACCACTCATTGGCCATTTCATTATACATGGTAACAATTTGTTGATTTTCTTTATTGCTTGTGTTGTATATTTCTTGCAGATGTGCTTGCACTGCTTTTTTAGCTTTTTCAATTTTTTGTATTTTTTCAGAAGAAATCTTTGAAGAAGCCAAAAAAATGGATAAGTTATTATTGATTTCTTGTAAATACTCTTCTAAATCTAGAATTTGTTTAGATGTATAGGCCGAAGGATTGATTTGAATAGAAATCACTCCAAATTTATCGACAATATCAGATAATTTATTGAATTGTGAGTTGAGTACTTCAAAACGATTGCCGCTATTATTTAAAAAATCTTTATTAGCGTTCAAAAATTTTACATTGTTATCAATCACTAAAATGGGAGAAGACATTTTCTTTTCAATGTTATCAATGATTTTTGCTTCTTCTAAATGATATTTATCATTATATTTTTTCAAATCGTCAATTTTAATTTTAACGTTATTCCATAAATTGACCACTGAATCGATTTGAGTGACTTTTCCGCTTAAGATAACATTAAAATGATTATCAATTTTTTGTAACTCATTGCTAGTTTTCAAAGCAATATAACTTGCTTTTGTTTTATTATCTGTTGAATATTGAGTTAAAAAGTTACCTGTTGTAAAAAGACCAAGAGCAAATAAAATGGTTGTACCCACAATCACATACTGAGTATTAATATTGAAACGATTTAAAAAAGGAATGCTTTTTTTGCTGATATTAAGTGAGCTTTCTGATACCATTGAATCACGAGAAAAACCAGATAAATTAGTTTTCTTGTTGATTTTTTTCATCATTTCATTTTCTTGTTCTTCAGCAGTCATCGCACGCTTGAAGTCTTCTTCATTAGAGTCAGTTGCTGGATTAAATTTATCTTTTGCACCAAAAAATCTTTTAAAATAAATTCCTATTTTTTCTCTTGTGTTTTGAGCAACATTTTCATTCTGATCTTTAGCAACAAAATCCTTATCAATGTATTTATCAATATCTTCTTCTGAAGAAGGAGATTCTGTATCTGTCGTATCACCATAACCCATTTCATCATCATTAAAATCAATCGGTTGAGTATTTCTCTCTAATGCTTTTTTATTAATTTCTTTTAACAAAGACCCAATATCTTTCACACTCTTTCTGGTTTTTTGCTCCTGATCAATTATTTGATCAAAATAATTATCCGTACCAAAATCCTTCGCCTCTTCTTTGGATTCTTTTACTTTTTTCAACAATCCTAAACCTAAGCCTTCAGATTTTGAAGAGTTTTTACTTTTTGTATTTTTTTCTACATTGAATGGACTAGCAGTATCTGAATTGGTAATGGGCTGCATATTTTTCATTTCTTCAGACGGAATATCAATTTTCAAATCCTCTTTCGCAATGATTTTACCCAAACCTTTTTTAATAGAATTATTTTTAGAGTTTTCCTGTGGTTTTGATTTATCTGAGCTTTTTTTAAGACTTTGTTTAAAACGAGTATCAATATCGTCAAACTCTTGAATGGTTGACGCAACATCCATATCATTTTTTTTATTAAATAAACTCATGTTAATCTTTCTCTTAATTTATTTTCTTAGTGTTAGATGTTTGATAACTATCTTTTAATTTTATAAATTATAATTAATTTTACAATTTGTCAATAGAAAATTTTTCATTCATAAGCATTTTCATCCATCATATATTCAATCACTTTGGTGATATCTAAACTAAAAACAACTTCTTGTTTATTTTTTTCTTGCTTTAGATAAACATCTTTGATGCATAAAGACAAGAAATTTACATCTCTGACATTAGCTTTTAAATAAGAAAAAGAATCCTGTAAAATCATTTTATCTTTTTGAAAATCCTTTAATATAGCAGATAAAGTCATATTATTTTTAGCAATCAATTCTAAAATATTTAAACTTTTTTGTGCATTCTTATCAGATAGAGTCCATTTATTTTTTTGAACAGAGAGGATTTTTTCATATTGTTGGCTATAATTTAATTCAATATGGTTAACTAAAATAGCATTATGCTGCTCATTGAATGATTTAAGATAAAGTATTCTTGTTGCATCATTGACTAAAAATGCATCAAAATCGGAATATTGGTCAATCATATGTAACAAAATTTTTTCTAAATTAAAAATTGTATAAATTTGTCCAGCCTCCTGATTAAATCCAAACAGCCATGATTTTGTTTTGACAATTTGCTCAAAATCATTTTTCATGGATATTTTTTTTAATTGATTAATAGAGATAAAAAATTCTATATTTTTAAAATAAAAAGTCAGCCCTAATTGATCTTCCAGATAATCTGATTCATGAATTCCCATTTGTTTATCATGGAATATTTCCATAAACTGTTCGTTCAAATCTTTTTGAAATGACAATAGGTTGACACTTTTCATATAAAAATCCTATATTTCTTATTGCGGCCAATATAGATAATATTTACATGATTGTCAATAAAAAATTAAACTTTCAATATTTTTTGAATTTCTTCCAATAGGGTTTCTTGCTTGATGGGTTTAATCACATAAGCTTTTGCACCTTGTTTTGTGCCCCATATCTTATCACTTGGTTGATTTTTGGAAGTACATAAAATAACAGGTATATTCTTCAATTCTTCATGCATATTAATTTGTTTAACGGCTTGAAAACCATTGATTCCAGGCATCACAACATCCATTAAAATAATATCTGGCATAATAGAAAGTGCTTTTTCAATACCTTCACTGGCATCCTTTGCTTCAAAAAACTCAAAACCCACAGAAGTTAGTAGTTTTTCCAGGACTGCTCTTTCATAATCTGAATCATCAACAACTAATAATTTTTTACCTGTGTACATAGTTCACCAAATTTGTTTATGCTTTATATTTATTCATCATTTATTCATCATTTATTTATCATTTAGTTATCATTTAGTCACTTTGTATATTTGTTGACACACTCAATGATACCTTCTTTGGTAAAAGGTTTTGTGAGATAATCAGTTGCTCCCATCATCAATCCTCTTGCCTTATCAAATTCACTATCTTTGGATGATAAGAATATGACAGGAGTATCTTTGAACTTTAAGTTTCTTTTAATGATTTGACAAGCTTGCAACCCATCAATTTTAGGCATGATGACATCCATGAATATCAAATCAGGATTTTCATCATCTATTCTTGTCAATGCTTCAAAACCATCTTCAATACAAACGACCTCATGACCTGCTTTAGATAAAAATATTTCAGCACTTTTTCTAATGGTATTACTATCATCGACAACAATAATTTTTTTCATTGAAATTTCCTTTTTTTAAATATTTAGTAAAAATAAGAGAAATGTCAAGGTCCAAAAATGTAACTTTATACTTGTTCTTTAAAATATTTTGTTTTTTGTGTTATTTTTAGCTTGATTTGATGGCTCTATATGATACAACTCTTTAAGCAAGGATTTTAATTCTTGCATTTTTTGTTTGGATTTTCTCATCAATTTAGGCTCTCCATCCATCATGTCATTAATTTCACTCATTGCATTTAAACAATCATTTACTGTCTTTTTATTGACTACCAAAGGCATCTTATTTTGCTCATAAGCTGATTTGACCATTTTGATAATATGTATCATATCAGGTAGACTATCAAAAAAATTATCTTGACTACAATGATGAGTCATGTATTCTTCATCCAATTCATAAAAATGAATCAACTGATGAGCAGTATAATGAATGACTTTATCCAACAGATATTGATCCAATAATACTTTTTCTTGAAAATCAATTTTTTTAGATAGCATCAATGCAGTTTGAGGCATAGCATCTTGCATGATTATTCCATGATTTAAAATATGTTTAAAATGTTCGTAGTGATCATTGCCTATATACCTAGGAGTTTTATTCTGAATCGATGTCAATAATAATTCATTATCCATGATATCTTTGTTTAAATAGACAGTATAATCTATTTTTGAATCAAAAGACTGTTGATTATTTTCATTCATGTTCTCTATTTTTAAACCATCTTTGGTTTCTATGATGGTCACTTGTAAATCAACATGAATAAATTCTCTAACAAATTCTCCTTTTTCATTTTTATATTTATTCTTTCTTTTCCAATTTTTTATATTTGTGTGCGGATAGTGTTGAACAATGAAAATTTTGCAATCTTGCGTAGAGTATTGAGAATTTGATTCTAACATGAATTGTCTCCAAATAACCATTATAAGTGATATCTAAAATTAATTCAATGAAAACTTCATTTAAGAAAGAATTAAATGATTAATCTCTTTTAATTTTTGATGTTTTAATATAATCTTATCAATATTTTTATTTACCCGGATTTTTCATCTGGATATTTGTATTACTTTTTTCTTTCAGAGTATTTAAATATACATTCAAAATACCATTCATATTAATAGCCATATGGTTATATTTTTTATTAATATAACATGCATATGGAATATTATCATTATCTGTAAATACAAAAACTTTTTCCTTGATAGAAATGTTTTCAACAAAATCATAAAGCATATGATGTACTTTTGCAAAATCTAATGCTTGTTGTTGATTGATGGATTCACAATATTTGATGTTTCCTTCTGAATCTATTATTAACATTTCATTTTTTTCAAAATTAATTTTTAATTGATAATCAATCATGATATCATTATTTTTAAAATGCATATCATGATTGATTTGCGGAAAAATATTCATAAAATTATTCAAATCAAATATTCTTTGATATTCTTCAATTTTCTCTGAAGCTGCTAATGACACTATATTTTCTTTTGTTTTAAAATCAATATTTTCAAAATTAATTTTCTCATTTCTAAATTGTAAATATGCAAATTCAATGACTTGATTGAGTAACAAAGCTTGACCATTTTTTATGGTAAAAAACCATTTGTAATTATCTGAGAATGTAGTTAGGATATTTTGATTGAATGGGTTTTTTTCTGTAAACTCTTTTAAAGAATTATTTTGAATGCAACATAAACCAGATTTGGTCTTTTGTTTTAATCTAGAAAAGGCCATTTTAACAGATTTATTTTCTAATGAGTTTTCACACAATTTCAGACTTAATTCATCAAAAATTTTATGAATTTCTGAAGAATAAGAAGAAGAAAACAATAATTCGTGTTTAGACAAAGATTTATCATAACCATATAATAATAAATTTTTATTTTCTTCTAATAGACATAATGTTTGATTTTTATTGTCTTTTGCTAATAAAGAAAAATTCGGGATAGATGGAACACTATTCAAATATAAATCAGAAAAATAAAATTTTTTTTCATACAATAAAATTTCTAATTCATTTTCTTTTTGTTTTTCTGATTTTTTCAATTTCAGTTTTTCCTTTTGAATATCTTGAAATTTTTGATATTCCTGCTCAATCTCTATATATGAATTTACTAAATTAGATATTTTGTTATCATTTAAGAAATTATTTATTCTTAATTGCTCTTTATCCTCTTTTGTCATTATTTTTTTTTGGTGAGATAAAATTCTTTTTTTAGGAGAATAAACGGTCACAACACTATATTTATCATCTGGTCTTTTCATAGTGACACAGCGCATATTGTATTTTTCATTATCAATAAACTTAAATTGTGCATCAAACCCATATTTTTCATAAAATTGAACAAGCCAAGCAGTATCATTCAAAAGACTATTATTGACATCACTATTTTTTAATAATTGATGAAAAAATTCCTTGACTTCTTTAGGTTGTAAATGATATGAAACTTGTTCATTATATGCAATAATTTTTTCTTTCGGATCTATTCTTTCTCTAAATCTTTTTATAAAATGATTGGTAAAAATAAAGTTAGTCATATATTTATTATTTTTTATTTATTATTTTAATATAGATTTAAAAATAATCAATATCGTGTTTCTTTATTAGACAACTCTCCAAGCATTTAAGATTTCATCATTTCAATTATTTTTCTGAATATCCATCATCATTGATGATAATGACATTCATATCACGAATATTTTGTAAAAAATAAATTGTTGTATTGACAAAAGATGGATATTTTAATAAAGTCTATCATCTTAATTTATGGAGTATGATCATGAACACAGAAGAAAATTTAAACAACACAGAAGTTTTTGATGATGCAGAAATTGCATCTGCATATGAGATGGAGTTTATTTCAAAAGCTCTTGAAAAACATAAGGATAGTTTAAAGCCAGAAACACACCCTGATTTTGATGGAGAGCATTGTTTGGATTGCGATGTTAGTATTCCCGCTAAAAGACTTGCGATGGGTAAAATCAGATGCGTAGATTGTCAATCAGAATTAGACATTTTAAGTGAACGACAAAGAAAGTTATTTAGACAATAAAAAAAAGCCTTTCGGCTTTTTTTTATGTGAACATTTTTTTTAATTTTTGCATTTTATCCATGACTTTAGAGCTATATTTTCTAGTTGTATCATGCAATGTACCGTTATATCGTTGAAGTCCATTGATAACATTGCCACCTGAAATTGTGATGTATTCCCTGATTATTTTTGCTCCTAGTGAGATATTATCTTCCATGTTATTCACATTTAAATTAAACTTTTGTATCTTGTCTTGATGCCAATAAGGAATAACTTGAGTCAAACCAATCGCTCCGGCCCATGATTGAGCATTTTTTCTAAAACTAGACTCTACTGATATAATAGATAACAATAAAGCTGGATCAATCTTATTATGATAAGACTCTTTATATGAAAGCAACACAATTTTTTCCATTTCTTGCATTGAAACCCCATAAGTATTGGAAAGATAAATAGTGATATTTTGCATCTTTCTTAATACTTCATACATGTTTCTACCTTGTTTTATTTCATGGACAAAGAATTCATCTGTTTGTAGATTTTTTTCATTTAAATATTTGAAATTACTTGCAACAATCACTTGTTTTTTGATTTGCTCATCAAATAACTCAATATTTTTATTCATAAATTCATCCAATGAAGCAAAATCTTTGGCATTTAAATCAATCATCTCATTATTTTTTTGAGTGATTATTTTAGTATCAGCAATTAATACACCTACTGCATCTTTTTTGACTAAATGACTTTTATCAATTTGTTTAGCAATATTGGCTTTAATTAAATCTTTTTGTTTGTTCATGATATAATCATTGATAATAATTCCCTTATCATCATTCATATTTTGATTTTTTTCTTTTATATTCAGAGCATATTGCGAATGAGTTGTCTTTGTTATTTTATCAAAATAATTATCTGAGTTATATCTTGCAATATCATAAAATATAAATATAAAAAAACTTAAAAATGAAAAAATAATACCATATATTAGTATATTCATTATTTTCATTGATTTTTTCCTAAAAATAAGTTTATAACTTATAAATATAATAATATAAAGTCAATAAAAAATTGTGAATTTTTCACAAAATAATTTACAAATGGATAAAATTAAAGAGAAACTTTTCCTCTACCAGTACCACTTCCTGATTTTTTATCATTTTCTGCTTTTGCATTATTTTTCAAAATACCATAAATATAAGCAAAAGGCTCTACAGGATTTGATTTTTTTAAACTATATTGAGCAATCACTTCTGCAACAGATTTTTCACCAAACTCTTTCACCAATTTAGCAATATATCCTCTAGCCTGAGACTGTGAATAATGTTTTGAAAGAATTTCAACTCCTAAATTCCATATATTTTGACTATCTTCCTTATTAGGACGCTCATAAAGAATGGTTAACTTATCATTGATTTTCAATAATGAAGATAAATTAAATCCTTCTTTACCAGATTCATCAATCAATAAATTATTATTTTTCTTCAATGTCTTTTTAGCTGGTACTTTTTCCAGGTTTTTGATTAAACCGGGTTGATAATAAAATGATTTGGATATTTTTTTTCCATGTCCATCATCGACTTTAAGATTCGTTTTTTTCCAAACTGATAATATTTGATTCTTTATTCTTTGATTCCAATCATCAATAGCTGGACTTCCTACCAATTTATAGAGATAATTATCATCATCTGGCAAATATCCTCTTGGGTCTTGTTGCCAAGCAATACACATCAAATGAATATGCATGGCTCGACAATCCCAATCCATTGCAATGAGTTTTGCATCTCCCAACCATCTTTTCGGATTAAAATAAAAACCTTCTTCTTTTTCTGCCATGTTCCAATATCTTTTAAAGGGATTATATCATAATGGATGATCAAAAATTTGTCAATTTTAAAAATTAATAATCATTCATAAAAAAATTATAAAAAGTTTTTTTTGTTTCGCTATTTACAAATAGAAATAATCATGCTACTTTATAGTTGTAACTTTAAGGAGAATATGATGGAAATGATTATCAAAAGCATCAATTTTGAAATGAATGATACCATTCACGCTTACATCACCAATAAATTCAGTCACTTGGCTGTACCAGATGATATGTCAAAATTTCATCTTATTCTTGAAAAACATCACAATGGGACGAACAAAGGTCAATATGAAATAAAATTTCATGCACACTATTTCAAAAAAGAGCATCATTTAGAAAATTCATCAAATGATCTATATCAAGGTATTGATTCATTGTTCAAAAAAGTTCAAAGACAAATGAGTGATGAAAAAGAAAAAACTCACAGTCATCTACATAGACAAAGAATGCCATCATTTGGATGAATACAATAAATTAATTATAAATTAATAATTCACACAAATAAGCTCTTTAAGAGCTTATTTTTATTGAAAATCCTTTGATATTGTGATAAAATCTGAATAAATAAAATTACTATCATGAAAAATAAAGCATTAGAAAACATTGGATTATGTCCTATCTGTGATAGAGAAATGTACCAAGATGGTCATTCTATCAATCGTCATCATTTCATTCCTAAATCCAGAGGAGGAAAAGAGCAACTATTTCTTCACAGAATCTGCCACGATACCATTCATTCATTGTGGACAGAAAAAGAATTAGAGAAAGAATTTTCTGATCCTGATGTGATTAAGAATCATGAAAAAATGCAATCATTTCTTCATTGGATAAAAAATAAAGATTCTCTTTTTTACATGAGCACAAGAGACTCTAAAGAAAGAAAAAATAAAAGAAAAGGTAAATGAGTGTTGAAAAAATTTGACAACTTGAAAATTATTTGTATTCTTAAACCAATTATAAGCAGAGGTATCATTTTATGTTAGAATCCATTAAAAAAGCATTGGGAGGAAAAGATAAAACCAATCCATCTACAACAACCAAAGCTGTGACTAAAACGATCAATAAAAGTTCATCATCTACAGGTAATTCAAAGACAACATTTGGTGGACTTACTGCTGAACAAATGAAAGACAATTTAGAAAAAAGTGGTAAAGGCAATAGTAGTTTGGCACAGATGAAAAGCAACTCTAAATCTGAAACGATCAAGGAAAGACTGGATAATACAAACTCTAGCTTATCGATGAAAGAATCCGGTAATATTCGTATTGAATCTTCAAGCTCTCTTGCTGAAGATTTAGCCACTATTTATTCAGAAGGTGATATCAATTTAGTTATTGATAGACTGAGAAATTATTTGAATCAACATAAAGGAGCGGTTGATAAACGTTATTGGTACATGCTAATGGATTGCTATCAAGTATCTAATAATAAAGTTGAATTTGAAAAAGTTGCTCTTTCTTTTGCCAGATTATTTGACTCTTCTCCTCCATCATGGTTTAAAGAAGAAGATAATAAAAAAGGTATTCTAGGTGGGAAAAATATTCTTATTTTAGAGCCTGTCTTTAAAGTATCCCAAACTGAAAAGTTCAAAGAATTCTTGAAAGCAGCAAAAGATGAAAAATTTTGTAGAATTAATTTAAGCCCATGTAAGTTTGATCAAAGTGAAATACAAGCACTTTATAATTTACATAAACTTTTATCAGATTTGAGAAAAAATCGTGTACTCTCTGTCTTGATGGGAGACAATAATCTTGTACCTTTTTGTAAAAATTACATCAGCCCTAATTCTGCCTCTCGTTTATTAAGAGAAGATTTTTTACATAATGAGCAGATTTTTTGGTTAATTTATTTAGAAATTTTACAATGGAAAGGTAGAAAAGAAGATTTTGAAAGTCTTGCACTCGATTTTGCCATGAAATTTGAAGTATCTCCTCCTGGATGGGAAGATGAAGGCGTCATGAAAATTGATAAGCAATTCGAAGAAATGTCTGAATCTGAAGGCTCTTTTGAATTGGAATCACATCTCACGTTGAATAACATTGATAATTTACTCAATAAAATTCGCACCGATTTTGAAACAGGTGATAAATCAGAGATTGATTTGTCTAAAGTCGATAGAATTGATTTTTCTGCTGCGGGCTCTATTTCTCATTTCATTCAAGAATTATGGATGGAGCCTGATTTTACAGAGAAAAAAGTCATTTTAATCAGTCCCAATGAATTGATTTTAATTTTACTGGAAATGGTAGGTTTAACAGAATTCGTTGAAATTACAAATAAAAAGCGTTAATAAAAAAATCTCAGAAATATCTGAGATTTTTTTATTTTCCAAAAGAAGTTTTATTTAAATAATCAATAAACCAAGCTTTTCAAATCTTGCAATTTCTTTTGATAGAAATTAACTAATTGACTCAAGTTATCTTCAATATCTTTAGCAGCAGTTGTTGATTTGATGTCTTCCAAAAATTTTGCTTGTGCTTCTTGCACTTTTTTCATTTGTGCTTGCACATCAATATTTTTATGAACCTCAAACATTGATTTAAAATCTTCTGGCTTAACATCAATTTTCTTCAACTCAACTTTCTTCAATGATTTCATGACATCTTCAAACTCTTGTAATGTTTGATAGAAAAATTCATTGACATTGAGTTGATAATTTTTCAACTTTTCCAACTGAATTGATTTTTGCTGCTCTTGTAAAATCTTTTGAGCTTCTGTTAAGAAAATCATACCAGCGAATTGGGCAGGTGAACTCTCTTTAGGTAAAAAGCTTTTTAATGTATTCAAGTTTTTTTCGTTGATATCAAACAATTGCTTTTGCCAAACAATCACTTGCTCAATTTGCTTTTGATACATATCAAACCACTGAAGAACATTTTTTTCTTGACTTTGTTTCATGTCTTGTAAAATTTTATTCATATTATTTCCTTTTTATGTTGCAGTGCAGCAATTATGCAAAATAAAAAAATGAATGTCAAGTTTTCTTAAATTTTTTTATTCTTAAATTTTTCAAATAATGCCCTATCTTCTTTTATTTTTTTGATTAACAAAGCATTTTGATAGAAAAAAAATTTGCTCATAGATAAGTTATTTATCATTGAATGAATCAATTTATTTTGTTTATCATCAATTGATAAACCAATTATCCTAATGTTTCATTTTATCGTTTAAATTTACAAGATATTTTTTCATATTATTCCTTGTTTATTTTCTCAATCGCTTCATTGGTAATTTGAAGAATTTCATCGATAAAGTCAGATTGTAAAGACATGGCTTTTCCCAAAGATGAAATACTTTTCTTTATTTTTTCCCCATCATCTGTCTTATCCATATCATCTTCCAATAAGACACTTTCTAGTTTTTTGACAAACTCTAGCTGTACTTGTGTGTTAACTGTTTCAGGTACAATTTCATTTTGTTTATCAATTTTTATGTTTTTACCAACCATTGAAAAAACATCTCTTTCATGATTGATCACAAAAGGCTCAAGACTATCATGATGTTCAGGCTTCCATTGCCAAACACTGGGGATGTGGTCTTGACAATCTGTACTCATTCGCATGATATTACCAGGATTATAAGCAATCATCTGTCCTACTCGAACAGGCTTTTTGGTTTTATGAATGTGACCATTGACAAGAAAATCAACTCCTTGAATTTCCTTAATAGGAATAACACCTGGATATGTTTCTCCAAAATCCAAGTCATGATGGGTTAACCAAGCCACATGAACCTTGGTTACATTTTTACCAATCGCTTGCGGTCTTTCTACATGTTGAGGGATTATTTGTCCATAAGGTGTAGATCCTACAAACAATTCATGAATCTCCTCCCCAACTTGAAAAGAAACAACACAATGAAAACGATTTTCTTCCATTGTTAATAATGTTCCTGATTCTCTGAGCAAAGATACAGCCACATCATCTGTGAAATGAAGCTCTTTCTTTTCATGATTACCTTCGATGGTATACATTGGCAATGGAAGCTTCTTCAAAATTCTGGTCAATCCAGTGAGCAACTTGATGTCATTTTCATAATCAACATGAAATAAATCACCCAAACAGAATGCAAAAAGATTTTTCTCATTAGCAATTTCCACAGCATGAGTCATTTTTTTGAGTCCAGTTTCAGCAAATGACAAATCAAGTCGTGTACCGGGCTTTTTGCTCCAGAGATGAGGATCACCAATGAACATCACTCCGTCATATCCTTGAATATAAAGAATCTCATGCTTTATTTTTTTATTGCTATGAGAATATTCATATTGAACTTGCTTTACTTCTATCTTATGCATAATCATCCCAATTTTATTTTGATTCAAATTATATATCAAAATTTCTGAGGATGCAATATAAACATCTTATTTGATTTCAGATAGTCTGCCTTGCTTAAACAATTTTAATTGCTCTTCATCTTCTTTAATTCTTTTTATGATAAATGCATAATCCCAATAATTAATTTTATCTGCTAATAATGAACGATCAAATGATGAGTGCCTTGTTGCAAAAATACCAAAATCAAATAAAACAATAGCAGGAATAATAATCAAAGTGAATATAATCTTTTGTTCTTTCAATAACTGTATCAAGTTTAAATCATGATAAAAATATAAGAATAATGAACCTATGAACGATCCTACTATATACCATAAAGATGTATATATGGATGATAATACATTTTTCATTATTTTTTTGTTATATTTTATTACCTTTTCTTTTTGTGTATTTTCATTGATATTCAATTGAAGCATCAAATCATTTTCTTTTTTCATATCAAAATTCATTTTCAATGAATCACAATAATTTTTATTCTTATATAAATTCATTAACTTATCTTGTATTTCCCAATGCATATTTTCATAATCTATCCAAACAGTCTTTCTTTTTTCTTCAATTTTTTTATATTTGTGATAAATATCTTGAAATTCATGAATATCTTTCATTTTTTCAAGATGCAATTTTTTATGAGATAACATTATGAATAAATAAATAACGTAATACAAATTCTTTCCAAAAATTATATTTTGAGACAAAATTATTGCTAATAAGAAAAAAGCTAGTAAAACTGAGATGATGTCATTATTATAGAAAATGATAGACAACATAGCATAAGAAAAGGATAAAGCTAAATGAAATTTATAATCTATAAAAACTATTTTTCGCACCTGATTCACAGTTTTCCTATTCTGATGTAATTCAACTAATATTCCGTTTTCATCTATCATGATAATTTCCTTTTGTGTTATATGTTAATATCTCTGTCATGATTTATTGTATTTTCGATAGTCTGCCTTGCTTAAACAATTTTAATTGCTCTTCATCTTCTTTAATTCTTTTCATGATTAAACTAATATTAAATTTTGGTTCTGGCTTAGCAAACCAAAGACAATTCAAATGTATTGCATGAGATGAAAAGATAAAAAATTCGAATGCTAGCAAGAAACAAATCATTAGAAGAAAAGATAAAATTTGTTCATTATTTATCAAAGTCATTATATTTAAATCATCATAATTCACTAAATAAAAAATTCCTAATAATCCACCGAATAAATAAAATACACCACAAAATAAAATTGATAATAATGTCTTCATATTTTTTTTACCTTTTTATTTAAATCCTCTTAACTTTTAATTGATTGAGAATCATATCATTTTCTCTTTTGATTGTTATGCCATGACAGTAATTTTTATCATTTGATAAATCTAACAATCTGTATCGCACTTCTTTCTGAAAAGCATCACAATCAAACCAAACGGTTTTTCTTTGATTTTCAATTTTCTTGTATTTGTCATATATATCTTGAAACTCTGGTAAATCTTTAATAGATTCAATATCAAAATTTTTCTTAGACAATAACATCAATAAACAAATTGCGTAATAAAAATTCTTTTTTCTTTCATCACTATTTAATCTCACTGAACGGAAAATTCATAATAATAGGCACACCAATATGCTAAAATCTAAATTTTTTTGAATTGCTATCATGATCATCATTGGAAAAAACAATGATGCAGCAAAATAAAGTTTATAATCCATCAAAATCATCATTCTTACCTGATTGACGGTTTTCATATTCTGATGTAATTAAACTAATATTCTATTTTCATCTATCATTTTTTCTCCCATCATAAAAAAATCGTTCTGCTTTGATGATTAATTCACGCATTAAAAATACCTTTTCAATTTAACAGTTGGTACAATCTCACCATCTTCTAAAGCTCTTCTTCTTTTATCTTGATCAATATCGTCAACAAAAATACCATTGATATAATCATATCGAATACTGACCAAGCCAACTTTACCTACTTCTTTAAATCTAATTTTTTGAATATGAATATCGGAGATATCTTGGTCTTCTTGTCCAACATGACGATAAACAGTAAAAGCATTGTCAGCCTTGTTTCGATAGTGAGCTGAACCGCTGATATCATAAGGAGTAGGTACAGGATAATTGCCATCTTTATCCTTATAAAGTTTCGCAGGGTGAGCAACCAACCAAACATGAACATCAAAATTTCTTGCAAATTGTCTTAATTTGGTTAAAACATAAGAAACATATTCTGTCTCTGTTTGATTATTAGGTCGAGAATGATCAATTTCGTTCCAAGGATCAAGAATCAATCCTTTGATGCCTTTACGATACACCAAAACTTTTGCTAAATTCAAAATACCTTCGATAGACCAACTATCATTTTCATCAGGTAAAATAACACTGAAATGTTTTTTCAACCATTTTTTACCTTCTTCTTTTTGCTCATAAGAAATACGATTAACCTTACCCTTATCAAAAGGTTGACCATATTTTTTCTCTAATATGCTTGCGAAATGTCGTGCAATCGGTTGGTTTTCTGGTGAGAAAATACCAAATCTAAAATCATGAAGGTTTGCGAGGTTCACAATGATTGCATCAAGAAAGTTAGATTTGCCATGACCAGGAATACCAGTAACCACTGTCCATTGACCAGGAACAACTGAATAATATTCATCAAATGATGGAAAACCAATACTGTAACCTCTGCGTAAACCATTATCATATAGATTATCAAATTCATCTTCAATATCATCAATTTCAAAAATACCAGAAAAAGGCACTGCTTGTGCTTTTTGAATGATATCATGTACATGTTCTTTGGCTGAGCACCACATTTGATTCAATGTAGCATCTTCTTTTTCAGGTGAAGCGGTCCAACATCTTTCTTTGCCAAATCGTCTCACTAATTCAGTTGATAGAGCTTGTCCTAATTCTGTATTAGGCATCACAATGGTTATCTTCTTAATCTTACTGATCACTTCATAATATTTTGCAAGAAAGGATAAAGATTGATTCAGATAAAATTCCATTTCCATATTTTGTTTATGGAATAATGGCTCAAAACCACTGAACAATGATATCACATTGTGATAACCTGCTTCATGTAAGGTCATAGCTTCAATTTCATTCAAGACAACATAGGTATGATCATTTGAAATAGCATCAAAATTGAAAAATGTTTTAACTCCTCCCATTTCAAAACTTCTGAAGTCTTTATAAAAATATACAAAGTTGACCACTTTTTTATTTTCAATATAAGGATAACTTAATGCAGTCATGAAAGCCTCTGTTTCATTGAAATAAGCTTTATTCATACCAACCTTGAAATAATCAAGTGTATTTTTAGAAATTCCCATCGATTCAAAATTTTGAATGACACTTTTTGGTAATTGCTGTGTATGACTCTTATTAACTCTTTCTTCATTCAAAGAAATATTATAAGGAAAAGGCTTGGTCAGATTTTCTTCATCTGGTATTTTCACTTTACCCTTGAATAAATCTCCAGCAAAACCACAATGATGACAAAACCAGCGCCTATTATTCAAATCATTTTCATAAGGCAAACAAAGCGTAGGGTCTACTTTATTATCCTTATCATGGAAACACTCAGGGCAATATACCATGATGTCATAAGTAGTCATCAATTCATTTTCTTCTACATTGATTAAAAAATCAGAATATTTATACATAATTTAACATTAAAAAAGTAGTGCATCATAACTTAATTTTTTACAAATGTCAAAAGCATCAATTTGCTTTTTTATGAAAAGCCAATAAAATAGGACTTGAATAATAAATCAATATTGATAAATGAAAAAAATAATTGCTCAAAATAAGTCTCATTTAAAAAAAATAATTTCTCATGAAATGAACATCAATGGAAATGAGTGTGACTTGAATCATATTGATATTTCAAGAGTTGATAATTTTTCTGGATTATTTGGAGATGAACGCAAGAAATTCAATGGGAATATCTCACACTGGGATGTTTCTCATGTGATTAATATGAAAAATATGTTTTTTAATTCAAAGTTTAATGGAGATATTTCTAAATGGAATACTGAAAATGTTAAAAATATGTCTTTTATGTTTCAAATGTCTGAATTTAATGGAGATATTTCACAATGGAAAGTATCAAAAGTTGAAACAATGGAAGGCATGTTTAATCAAACAATCTTTAATAGAGATTTATCATATTGGGATATATCAAACGTAGAAAATATATCTCAAATGTTTTGTTCATCTTATTTTAATATGAACATTTCTAATTGGAATCTTTTAAAAGTCAAAAACATGAACGGCTTGTTTTATAAATCTAAATTTAATCAAGATTTATCGGAATGGAATATTTCTCATGTAGAGCTTATGGAAAATGCCTTTCTGGATTCATTGTTAGAAAAATCAAATAAATTACCTTATTGGTATTTACCAACACAAGAAGAAAGAATCAACGCTATTTTAAAATATCGTATTGAAAAAGAACAAAAAGATATTTTAAATAGTATCAATTTATCTGATAATCAATCTCATTGCACCTTGAATAAAAAAACAATTTCTAAACTATGAAAAATACAATCATTGCAAAAGATTTAAATGATTTACGCGTCATTATTGAAAATGAAATCAATATTTATGGTCATAAATGTGACCTCAATCACATTGATATTTCCAACGTAAGAGATATGACTGGATTATTTCATGAATCAAAATTCAATGGCGATATATCTAAATGGGATATGTCACATGTAGATGATATTGGATATATGTTTTATGAATCAAAGTTCAACGGCGATATTTCCAGTTGGAATGTGTCTAACATCACATATATGTCTCATGCTTTTATGCATTCAAAGTTTAATAAAGATATATCAAAATGGGATGTTTCTAAAGTAGAATCAATGGATTATATGTTTTTCGGATCTAAAATTCAGCACTCTATTGATGATTGGAAAATTTATTCTCTACAAAATCTTTCCAGTATGTTTCGTCATTCAGCTTTTGAGAAAACAAACAAGATTCCCTTTTGGTATTTGGATACTTACGACGAAAGAATCAATTCAATCCTAAAAAGTAAAGTAGAGCAAGAGCAAAATTTTATTGAATCTATCTTAAACGTAAACGATTATAGCTCTCAAAGAATGAAGAAAAAATTATGAATATAAAAAAAAGCACCTAAGGTGCTTTTTTGATTATTTATCTTCTTTTTCCTTTAATCGCTCTAAATCAATAGGAGCGGATGCTGATTGAGCATTGGGAGTTAAATGCTCTTGAATCGTCGCTTGTTTTTGTACTGGGATTGGTTGCATCCTGATAGATGCAACTGTTGAGACAGAAACAATCATGATATAAAAAATATTAAAGAGAATTGAAAATCCCACTAAAGATACTAATACCGCCGGAATATAAACACCCAAAGAAAAAGGCTCAATGACTTTTTCCACATATTGCATGTCTTGATATTTTGTCCAAATACTGGTTGCTTTAGCATGATAAAAATCAACAATCCAGAATGACATAAGAAATTGTGTGAATGCAAAAGCAATCACTGATGTTGCCATTGGATCAATATTAGGAAATATGGCAGGCATGACTGTTCCAATAAACATAATAGAGGTTAAAAACAATAATCCAAAAAATGCCATTGCCCCCCAAAGCTTATAATAAACTAAATAGAATATACTGAAAAAGAAAAATACGGGATTAAACTTACTGGTATGAATTGCCATTGGCACTTGAGGCATTGCTAGAAATTCCTTGTACTTTGGCATATCATTGAGTTGCATTAATTGTGAATTTAATGCCCAATCATTTTGATTTAATTGCTTCATGAAAGTGACCCTTTTTAATATTTTCAGAATGATATCATTGAAAATTCTTTTAGTCAATCACATTTATTTTTTTATTTCACCATTCATCATGATTTTTTTAAACACAATGAAATTTAAATTTGATTTAAAACACTTAAAATAGATAATAGTATTGACATAGAAAATAATTATTTTAAATTAATAAAAAAAGGAGCTATGATGTCAACATTAGAATTAAAACACCTTGATATATTCGACTTAAATCGTAACACTCCCGAGCAAGAAAAGAAATATCAGTTTCAAGAGATGTTAACGCACATTAATGATGTTCACATGAGAGCGAAAACAGCACAGCATAGTGTGCAAGAGCATTATACTCAAACTCTTCAGAGCATCAAACCAGAATTTGTTAATTATAAAACAAAACCCAATGATGCATTAGCTGCTGAAAGAATTTCCAGAGCAAAATCAGTATCTTATAACAATGAAGAAGATTATCGTGTGGTCAGACAAAATTTCAGTCCATCTGGTGAAAGAAAAATAACATTATCGAAAACAAACGAAGAAACTCCAGGCACAGGAGATACAATTTTCAGCAGCATGCTTTTAAATATTTTAATTCCTGGTAGTGGTTTGATTGAACACATAAGACATGGATTAGATACTATTCATAATGTATCAGAGAATTCAGGCAAAAGAATTAATTTAGTTTTTACTGATAGCGTGAAACCAGACAATAATATTCAACCTGAAAAGCCAATGTGGAAAATTCGTGATGAGATACATAGAAATATCGAAGAAGATAAAAAGAAGAAAAAGAAAAAATCAGTTGGTATCCGTGGATTTTAATAGAAATGATTGAAACGTTGATAAAAAAAAGAGCTTAAGCTCTTTTTTTATATTAAAATATTTATTTTATACTTGGACTTCTGAATTGATTTTTCCAAAATGTTTGTTTGAAATTTGGAGGCCAATTAAAGAATTTTTCCAATTTGATTAAAGTCTGATTATAATTTAAATTAGAAATGATCATTTTTGATTTCACGAAAGCATTTTCCAGTGGCTTTTTCATATTTAAATCAGTTTTCACTTTTGCCAATTCCTTGACCAACAAAATCATATCTTCAGCTTGAAAAATTCTACTGACCATTTTTTCTGTTATCAAACCTGTTGCCATCAAATCTTGTAAATCTTGCTCATTAGCATTTTTAACCATTGTAATCAGATGCTCAACTGTTGGAAACGTATTCAATATTTCAGCCGCAGTTTTCTTACCAATTTTATCAATACCTGGAAGATTATCAGCAGAGTCACCCATAAGAGATAACCAATCTGTGATTTGACGAGAATAGACACCAAACTCTTCTTTTATATGATTTTCTGTCAAAAAGCGATAGCCTTTATAATCCTTTGTTTTTATCTTTCGATACAAGAATACATTTTCATGCACTAATTGTGCCAAATCTTTATCTGGTGATACAATGATAATATCATAATCTTTTTTATATTGATAAGCCAAACTGCCGATGATGTCATCAGCTTCATAACCTGGATACTCTACACAGACCAATCCTAAAACATCTTGCATGATTTTTTTAGCATTATGTTTTTGTTTCACTAAATTTTCATCAGGAGGAGGTCTATTTTCTTTATAAGCAGGGTAAATAGATTTTCTATACAATGAGCCATCATCTGGGTCAAAAACAACAACCACTTGATCCATTTTAGGTATTTTAAAAGACAATGAAATCAAGGCATTAACCATGCCATATAAAACCCTTTGATCTTCACCCTTGACATCCAACTTAGGATCATAGCCATGATATGAACTATGAACATACGCATTCATATCAATCAGTACCATTGTAGGTTTTTTAATGAATTGTAACATATAACCCACTGGTTGATGGGGGATTACAGGTGGTGTATACTCTTTGGATGATATGTTGCTAACCGTTTCATTTGGTAGCTCTTTAGTAGTTTCCATAATAATTTAAAATAATTATTTTTATATTATATGAAAAAAATAAAATAATCAAGTACTTACATCATTATTTTCGATTAAAATCATCAATATATACATTAAAAATAAGTTTTTTATATCATTGATGTAAAAAAAAGAGCAAAATTGCTCTTTTTTTTTGAATAATTCTTAAAAGTAGACTTAAAGGAATTAAGGGCCGCTTGGTCTTTTATTAAATCCACCGACTTTATCTGCATCAGTTAAAGCTGCAACAATAGACTTAATTTCACTACCAGTTAATTTACCACCATTGGTTGAATTGATCACATGAGCCATCAATGTCTTGTATTCAATATGAAATTCTCTTTTGTCGCCAGCACTGGTGTTGATGATTTTACCCAACTTGTCAGAGCTTAACAATCTTGTCTTGAAGTGACTGATAGCAAAGTTTCTTTGTGCTTCGTCAATCAATACTAAAGCCTGAGTAAAACGAGCAGTAGATTCGATAAATACTTTCTTGATTTCTTCTTCTCTCTTGCTTTCTGGTAAATCTTTATCAATTTTACTAATACCTCTTAACAATGTAACATAGTTATAATCACTGATAGAAGAAGAGAATTGATATTGGAAGTTCAACACATCGGAAGATTGTGAAGTTCTCTTAGCCATGACTTTCTCAGAAATAGCTTCAATTTGTGCTTTGTTTTCTTTTGATTTTTCAGCATTCTTCACATCCATGACATTTGTTTTTGCATCAAAATAAGGAATAGACATGATTTCTTTTGCCAATGGGTCAGCAGAAGTCAAAAGAGCCTGATAATATGAAGAAACTTCATGACCTACTTTTGGACCTAAAATAGACATAGCTGATTCGCTGATTTCAATCAAAGAAGCATATTCACCGTGACCTCTACCACCATTTCTCAAGACAATTGAACGAGCTTGGTCAATGAAGTTTTCCCATGAACGAGAGCAAGCAAAACCCCCCTTTGACTGAGGATCAGGTAACTCAGCGAACAACTGAGGATGTTTTTCAATGAAGGATGTAACACCTAATGTACCTAAACCGTCATTGTACTTTTTGTTAGCACGTTCAACGAAATCCTTGGGTGTATCTTGTACGAAGAAGCTGACAATACGAGTTTTCAATGCAGTTGAGAATTCTGTTGTATAAGTACCGTCTACTGAACCCAAGTTACCAGTCATACCAACGATACAATGATCAGGCAACTTCAAACCTTGGAAAGTACCGAATTGAACAACAGGTAACAATGCGTTTTGCACAACAGTTGCAGCGTTAGCAGCATCGTCAAGCAACAATACACCACCAGCAACATCCTTGAAGACTGTGAAACGATAGTTCAAAGCTTTCACAACAACGTTGCTCACATTACCATCAACATCTTTCCTTTCAACAGCTTTTGGTAAACCCCCCCATGTCAATGATGAGTTTTCACCAGCACATTCCTGTGAAACGAAAATGAAATCATTCATTTTTGGTTGATAAGAATCATCAACGTGTTCAATATAATTCAATCCAAATCTTTTAGCAATGTTTTTACCAGCAACTTGGAATGAAGCTGTTTTACCTTGTCCTGGAGGGCCTAATAAGCATTTAACAACAGCCTTGTATGAAGCAGCAGTATCTTCTTCAAACTCTTGTCCAGTTAATGTTTTAAAAGCTGATTCAATTTTTTTGTTTAAATCTGCATGGAATTTCTTTCTTTCTGGTTGATTGTTATATTCTGATAAATCAAAACGATACATACCCATTAATAAATCAAACTCAATCATAGGGATGATATCTTTGGTGTGTCTAGTACCTAATCTACTACCTTGTGCAAGTGTGTCAATTGCATTAACTGTTACTTTTGCCATATTTTCTTTTCCTTTAAATAAGTATATACATATTATATCATTGCTTTTATATATTGCAAGACAACTAATTAAATTTTTTAAATTTTTTACATTTTACCGCGTCTGGTGTTTTGGTTCACTTTTTTATCAGAAGAATCCAAGTTTACTTGTGTACCTTCTTCAATACAATAAACCTCTGCCCAAGTTAATTCTCTATTCCATGCCTCATTCCACATACCAGGAGTTGTCACGAACACCACCTTCATACCTTTATCAAGATACTTTTGGAAATCTTCTTTTCTTGGTACAGCATCACAGCAGTCCGTAAAATAAATAACACTGCTGATTCTTTTCTTTTTCAATAAGGGCAACTCTAAAGCCTGATGCAAACAATTGGCAAAGTCTGTGCCACCATTACCGAAGATTTTAACACCTTCTTGCAATAATTGATGATAGTTGCTTTCATTAATGATTAATGGCTCACCTCTTAAGACTGTATCTGCTGATAACAACACCACTTCTTTAGCAGTATCACCTGCTGAAGAATAACCTTTTTTCAAGCCCAAAGCTTCTTGAACAAATTGTTTTCTCATATCTCCAATACCTGTAGAGCCAGAAGTATCAACCAAGCAAAGCACAGTTTCATCTGAAGCATGAGGAATAGGTGCCCCCATATAGAAGGGGTCAATACCTGTACTTTCAGCGTCTAACATCCAAGTAATACTTGGCTCTTCGTCACTTGGTCTTAAATTCAAGCTATCACCCAAAATATGTCTAGTGATACCTAATTTCCAAGTCAATTTACCTGTCACCAAATCACCAATGATATCAGCCGCATAATCTGCAATGTGTGCTCCTGGCATATGACCACCACATTCAGCATTTCTTGCTCTTGCCTCAGAAATAGAGTCAGTGATATCTCTCATTACGCTTTGCTGCTTTTTACCAACAGCTTCTACATCATCAGGATCAGCGACATTCAATGCCTGACCAACAGTTTCCATCAAACCTTCTTCTTTTAAGATGTCAGCCAATTCTTCTGGTGAAATAACATGCCTGTCAGTTGATGGCCCTTCATTTTTTTGATCATCTTCTTGCTCTCCACCACTACCTTCCCCACTACCTCCCCCACTGGATTGTCCTTGCCCAGGTTGTCCCTTGCCATTTCCTTGGCCTTGGCCTTGCCCAGGCTGATTACCATTTTGAGAGTCTTGACCACTACCAGACTGCCCTTGCCCCCCACCTTGTTGTTGACCACCGCCGCCACCACCTTCTTTTTTCTTTTCTTTTTTCTTTCTTTCTACCAACTGGTGTGCAATGGTTTCTTCTGACAAACCAGAATATTTTTTTGCATCTTCATCTGTTGTACCTACTAAAGTATCAACAAGAGAAGGCACTGGTCTCATACGAAACTCAGTAGTTAATTTACCGTTAATGACATAATCTTCTGCAATGTTAGCAATATCATGAGGGAAGTTTTTCAAACGGTCAACGTGCAACAATAACTTGTGCAGAAGTTCGTGTAAAATCACAAACATGATACCAGATTTATCGGAATGCTTTTTTTCTTCTTCATGAATTTTTCTTGCAAAGTCGGCATCAATAAAAACGTTTTCACCATCTGTAAATGCTGTTCTAGCAACTTTTTTAAATGCTGGATGATCATATAAGAAAATAGGAGTCTTTCTTGCCAAAAGAGTTAAAACACCATAAGTAGGTAACTGAAACACTTGATTGTTAGGTGGAAGAGCCTTCATTGTAAATCCTGTGACTTGTTCACGCATATCCCAAACAATACCGGCCATATCATCGTTGAACCCTTCATAAGGCTCACCTGTTTTAGGATTAATAAGTGGCACACCTTTTTCATCTACAGGGCCATCTGCAACTAATTTATCATGAATGATGAATGCATTTTTACCATCAATTTTTATTGGAGTTTTCGCAAATCCTTTACTTACTTGTCCCTTTACATCAATACTTTTATTTTGCGTCATTTAGATTCCTTTTATCTTTATTAATTTATTATATCGTTAAAAAATTTTGAGTCAATAGAATTTGCTAGGAGCATGCAAGCACTTGTAAAATAGATCTTTTAATTTATAATCAATTATGCACAACTTTAAAATTTTAAGCTAATTATGAAATTTAATAAAAAAAATACACTAAGTTTTGATGAAATGAATAAATTCATTCAAGAGAAAATCTTACTTGAACAAATATTTAAAATAAAATTTAAAGAAAGAAGTTTTGATAATAAAATCTTTGAACCGATATTTAAAATGACAGTGTTATTCGAAGAGAAAGAGCATGTTTTATCAACTGAAGATGGTAAAGATCTGTTTCTTTCATTGAATAAATTAAAAGATATTCTTTATATGGTTTTTGCTCCTCATGTTAAAAAATCTCCTCAAGTTGAAATCAATCCCGCAATTCCAACTTATCAATCAATGTATGATAAAATCATCTATCAGATTAAAGAGAATCCTTTTAAGCATGAAGCATCATTAGGATATTTGATCACTGATTTAAATCATAAAAAGTTAGAACAATTTTCTTCTAAGCAAATTAATGATCTTTTTATTGATTTTTGTTATGATAATAATCTCCATTGTCTCAAACAATTAATTGATTTTTCCTCTTCTAAAGAATTGAAATTAGATTTTGCTTTTGGTATTGAAAGAGCTTGCTCAGCAGGCAATACCAGTATAATAAAATATTTTTGTGAAAACCAAGAGCAATTAAAACTTTCTAATCATGAAATGCAATTAATTTTGGATAAAGGTGCTTTGTGGGCTATGATCAATAAACGAGACGAAACACTACAATATCTCAGTACACAAAATGATTCTGTCATCGAAAAAAATGAAAAATTCTTAAAAATTAAATCACCAAAACCATGAAATAAAACAGCCATGAATAATGGCTGTTTTATTTCAATTTAGGTAGGCCATTGACTTTTTGAGACTGATCCATCTGTAACTGTTAAATATACTTGATTACCCCACCCATCTTTCACTAAAAAATCAATCAATCTTTCTCGTTTATAAAGATTCCCATATATTGTTTGTTCTCCATTTTTGATCATTAAATCCTTGTTTTGTAATATTTTATCTATTATTTCATTGACAGCTTTCATACTTTTTTGATAATCTATTGTGATACCATTACCATTAATATTGATATTTCTAGATGATACACATATGTAATTTTGATGAATATAATGATCTTTATTAAAATGAAGATGCATCATTAAAAATGATGTTTTAGAGATTTTTTTATACAAAAAATGTTCATAATTATTGCTTTTATAAACCTTATATTCATCATATTTAAAATCAATATCTGAAATAATTTGATGAAATGGACTCTTGAAAAATTTTTCCTGTAGATTAGCAAAATCTGGATGAGTATCTGAGATTTTTCTTGCAAATTTTTTCAAATCAGCTTCAATAAAAGTTTCTTTTTGTAAATTATAAAAAACATGCTTGACTCCAACATTTTGTTGGTAATTATAATTTATTGTATAAAAATCTTCTTTTCCAATATAAACAAAATGATCCTCACTTAATTTTTGTTCATAAACATGACCTTTTACAAATTCTTTTTTATCCAACGATTGCACTTGCTTCTCAGTAAAATTCTTTGCTTGACGATATTCCTCTGAATTGACAGGAAGTAAGACAAGATTTTTTCCTGACCAAGCAAAGACACACTCTTCCATGATATCACGCTTTGAAACATCAGAGTGCATTAAAATGCCAATTAAGTTATCAATGGATATTTCAAATTCAAAATCACGATTGTCGTAAACACGAATGACTGAACGACCTGAACCAAAATAACCATGACGCTGAACACCTTTGTTCAAAACAAAGCGACTTGGAGTGTTATCAAATACAATGGGTTCAATCGATTGATCTCTCCAACCCTGCCAAGACTTTTCTTGTCTTAAAACACCCTTATTGTCTTTGAAAATAACGTATCCAAGTTTTCCTGTAAAAGTACCTTCACGTTTTTGAAAACCAACATGAATTTGTTCAGGTATATAAAGATTTGATTGCATAACATTCTCACTGAAGTGGAGTCATTATTATAACAAAAAATAGGAAAAAATGCAATTATTTCTTTGGAGTAATCATGTATATGAACAGAAATTATTAGAAATTAAAAAAATAAACACTTAATAAAAAGAATTTTTAATAACTTATTTTCTGAACTCATGAACTAAATTATTAATCTAATTGTTGACAGTTTTTTGAAATTTGATTACAATCCTGTGCTAAATAGAGGAATAGCATGAATAGTCAAAATGAACAAGAACAACTGGGTACGTTCAGTGGTTATATTAGAAGACCCACTCCCACGTCATTTGGTATGACAGCTCAAATCTTTGGTGAAAATGGTGAAGACGCAGACACCATCTTGGCTCTTTCCTTGAGTAAATATCAAGATATGGAAGTTTTTGTGAATATTTATCTCATTAAGGATGAAATTGGACGTATCATGAAAAAAGATGATGCTTATCCTTTGATTTCCAGTTTTAACGGTTTTGTAAGACGTTCATTGCCTAAGAAAGATGGTATGGTTGCACAATTCTTTGCACCTAACGGAGAATCTGCTGACTCTGTATCTGAACTGAGTAAATCAAGCTATCAAGACTGCCTTGTTTTCGTTGATGTCAGACAAGATGTTAAGAAAAAAGAAAAGTATATTGACTTACAAAATTACAAGTCAATTGATGACATTTACGCCAACAAAATGACGAAAAAAGAGCGTGAAGTTCTAGAAGAAATGGAAAAGCAGTTCAAAAAGATCAATGAACTTCTTGAAATTAGTGATTTCCTTCTAAAAATTGAAGTCGTGAGTTCAATTGGTCAACCCGTTGAATTCCAGGAATGGTTGGACAAGACTCAACCCTGTTCATTTTTAATGCAACAAGGTCAATCTTGTAAAATGAATTGCAGTCATCATCAAGTCAATGGCCTCTTCTCAAAATTCAACTTCATTCCACTTTGTGATGAACATAAAGCTGCATTCACAGCTCAACACTTAGAAGAAAATGATGTTTACTATGACATGAAACATCGCCTTTTATTGAAGAAATGGGTGTTGGTAAAACTGAAAGAAAAATTCTCTCATGATGGTAAATCTGAAGCCAATCCTCAACGTGTTCTTCAGTGGGCTATTGAAAAGAAAATTGATAAGTATCTTCCTGAAAAATATAAAAAGCTTGCGATATAATTCATATGAAAAACCTAATAATTTGATTATTAGGTTTTTTCTTTATCACCTCAAAGCGATAAATACAAAATATCACCTAAAGGTGATATCATGGTTTAGATATCTCAAGAATACATTTTTATTTCTTCATGGTTTATAAATGAAGAAATATATTCTTCATTTTGAATCAATAAAAATCAAGATTCATCATGAAAACTGAGTGAGTTACTATGCAAAATCATATTATCTAAATCCAATCATTTCATGGCATCAAATATATTTTTCATGCTTCTTAATATAAAAGAGCCCATATGGGATATGGGCTCTTTATTTTTTATTGATTATGATTTGAATCAGCTTCCACCGAATCTTTTTGGTTTAGCTGGAGTGGATGGAGTATTGAATGGGTCAAACTCATCATCATCGGCTGCTGGTGCTGAAGGAGCAGGTGATGGAGCAGCTTGTGCATTACTCTGTCTCACTGAAGGAGGCATATCTTTTTTTTCGCCACCTTCACTGTTTGTCTTTTCAGTACCATCCTTGATGAACTTCAAGGATTCATGAACGTTAACTTTGTATCCTTCAGATGTTCTGATGAAAGCATCAATGTGACCATTGTAGCCGTTAGCGTGCAAGTTGTTAGCCCAATAAATTGGCACTTCTGTCCACTGACCACCGACCTTGACAGGTTTGTTAGGTGAAATCTGAATAATACCACTGACACCCATGAATTTACCTGTGACAGTCAACTCATCATCTAATGAGCATCTTGCTTCTGAGTGTGACATTCTATACAATGGGCTCTTAGGATTAGTCAACAATAAATTATCATTGGTTGATGCAGGATAGCTTCTGTAAGGACGCACTTCAACTTCAACGTCTTCAGGATTGATGTTTTCCATCATAGGTTGTCTTTCGATGTACTCTTTGTACATGTCAGCCAATTGCTTGAACTCAGCACCAGTCAATGCATGAGCTTGGTCTTTCATTTCATTGCCATTTTCGTCTGAAGCACCTTTCATCCAATCAAAGAATAAGCTACTGTTAATGGATTCATAAACAGGAGCACCCGTTGCATCTGCGCCATTTTTCTTTAAAGTAACAAAACGAACACCAATGGTAGGCTTGGTCACTCTGAACTCACCCATTTGCTCATTCTGGCCCTTCAAAGCTTCATCAATTTCGTTAGCCAACTTGTCAACTGCTTGCTCATCAAATAAATTGATACCCTTTAAATCATGTGAATAAATTCTACCAACAAGCTCTTTTTTGACTCCGCTTGATTTGTCAATTCTGTAGGTCACTGAGAATAAACCATGATAAGTCTTATCAGGCTCAGGAGCGGTCACTGACTTGATATTATTGGCTTTCAACAAGCTATATTCGTCTTCCTTCTTGGTGACGATACTTTGCTTGACGATCATTTTAGAGCCAGCGGGAAAGTTTTTAGCAAGCTTTTCATCAATTTTGTGGCCCATGTATTTGACAGTAGCAATGTCTCTGTCCATATTTTTCTTGTCTCTTTCGACAACGACTTCTGGGTCAATGAAAACTTGGAATTTTTTATTTGCTTTTTCATCCAGCACCATTGCGGTAGCTGCTTTGGGGTCAACAGAAATAACTGTGACTAAACGGTCAATAGGTCTTTGTGCTTGATAGTTTGATTGTTTTGCACTGTATTGTGGTTGATTTGCGGTAAATGTCATGATGTTTCTCCTATAGTATTGATGTTTGACATAACTAAATTGGATGTTTTGATATGTATTCAAGCAGTAATTTAGCTTTTATAATTTTATCATAACCCAATTGATTGTCAAGTGTTACAATCTTTTTTTTTACAAAAGTTTGCAAATAAAAAAATTAGGGACTGGTAATTTAAGAACTTATATGTTAAAATAAATAAACTTTGAAAGAATCAAAATGCAATGTTCAAAATGCCATAGTTTTAATTTTATAAAAAAAGTTCTTCAACCTAATCAAAACTCAATTAATTAAATTTTATATTTATAAGGATTGCAAAAGTTATTTCATTGATAATCCTAGTTTTTCTAGAATAACCATTAGAATAACCATTGACGATAAAAATCTCATGGATAAATTATGCTCTGAAGGTAATTCCTTCAGAGCAATTGCTAGAATCATTGGCACAAGCCATCAAACAGTCATGGCTCATTTAAAAAAAAGTAAATAATTATAAACAATCTTATGCTGATGATGTTCGTGTGATTAAATCTCAATTTAATCACAAAAATCCACTTAATTTTCTTGTTTTAGACGAAATTTATACATTTATAGGTCATAAAAAAAAATAAATTTTATATTTGGAAAGCCGTGGGTTATAAACCAAACGGAGAAAAATTAAGTTTTTTTCATTTATCTTCTCAAAAAACAGAGAAAGATTTATGGAATTTTGTTCAAAATTTACCTCAAGCTAAAATTATTTATTCTGATGAAAATCCAACTTATCAAGCTGTTTTTGGGCAAAGAAATATTGCCCCAAAAGGAGTAAAAACCAACTTAATTGAGTCTGTCAATTCTCAAATAAGACAATATTGTTCTTTTGTCAGAAGAAAGGTTAAATGTTACGCAAAAACAGAAGAAGTTTTACGTGATTTTTTAACACAAATTTTTATATCTAAAATTATTAAGTAAAAGTCATTAAATTACCAGTCCCCAAAATTAGCATCCCGCTAATAACTAATTCCAAAAGAAAAAATTTTTTTTATTTTTTGTAAATGATTTTTTTACAATACATTAAAATATCTACATTTCTGCATATGATTAATTAAACATTTTTTTCCATACGAAATTCGATTAAAATAGGCATGTTTCACACATTGTGAAACATGCCTTAATAAATCATCATTATTTTTTAAAAATAAACTCATATATTTCAGTTTCTGCATATTATTAATTAACAATTTCATGATATGCTTTTATTTACCAATCTATTAAAATGTTCATCTTGACCTTTAAAATCATAACGCATCTCCCAAGCGATATCAATTTCTAATTTTTCCATTATTAATAAAGCATCACGAGATTGATAATTCATTCGCTTCATTTCAGATAATAAAGAATTTGGTTCAATCAAATAATAATAATTAATAATATTTTGAATTTGTTCTTCCTCATTTAATTTTTTATCTAACTTTATTGTTTCATTTTGGTCTATTTGAGAAAAAAACAATTGTTGTTGTATCATATTGCAAACAGAAAAAGATTTCTCTAACCTTTTTTTATATTGTTCAAGTAGAATTTTATCTTTTGTGTATGAAACATTGATAATTGTGATGATATATTTTTGAGCAATATCACATCTTTCAAATTGATACTCAAGTAGAAATTCTTTAGGGAATAAAACTCTTTTTTGAAAAAAAGTCTCTGCATAGATTTTATTTGAGTTAATATTTTTAAAATATTGATTCATGGAAATTCCTTCATCGAAATAAAATTGATTATAAAAATGATAGATAAAATAGCATAGATAAATAAAGATTAAAAAAAATATTCTTTTTACCATAAAATTTAAAAGATTATTTTTTATCACAATTAACCTCACTGATTAATTTTGTCTTCATTACAATTTGACAGCTTTGCATTTCTTGCAGAAATAAATTTTGTTTATAGGAATCCCCCTTTAATAATATGTTTTTATTTTTTTTAGATTCTTCTCTAAAAAAATGATAAGTTTTATCATATAATTCTTTATTAGGTACATATGTAGCTTTTTTACCTGATGCCACAAATAAAAAGAATAGCACTAAAATACAAAATAAATTTACGAATAATTTTATTATCATCACTGTTGCATCAATTATTTTTATTTTATCATATTTATTCATATTTTTTTACCTTAGCATTTCTGACTGCTTAAAGTGTCCAGTTATTATTTTTAATTCATCTAAATATATATAATTTTCAGTAATTTTTTTACCATTAGAAGTAATTAAATATCTTATCCATTGTTCTAAAATACTAGGGCTTAAAATAATTTTAGATAAAATTGGATAAGATAAATTATTTTTTGATAATATATTATTAATAAAAGATGCACAATTATTATAATAAATAGAGTATGTATCATTTGCTTCATAAAATGATTTAATTAAATTATTCTCTTCTTTTTTAGATAAATTAATATTTATGAAGAGCACAGAATGAATTTTCATATTAACATATTGTGATAAAAAAGAATTTGCGTCTTCTATTTTTTTAGCATTTTTTTCTCCTTGAAAGAAAATAGCAAAAAAATTACTAGGAGAAATATGATACACTTTGTCATCAATCATTAAAGCAACATGATTTAATGATTCTATATTTCTAATAAATACAATAGAAGTTAATAATCCCAAAGGATCAGAAAAAGTCAAAGGATTTTGTCCAGCATAAGCATAAGAATTTAAGCCTCCGCTTAATCCAATAGGATCAGACTGTATATATCTTCCTAAACCGGCATTATAATCTCTGAATAAATTATAATTGGTTTTTGTTTCTTGATCATAATATTGCCCAGGAAATCTCAAATTAAATTCCATATTTGAATTACTTATAGGATCGCTATCTCCAAATGGATCAATATTGTTCCAAGACCATTGCAAAATATTATCTTTGTTCGTAATTTTTCTTGGAGTACCTAAATGATCTGAGTAAATATACAATAATTCATCGACTGTAACGTTGCCGCCTGAAGTACTGATGATTTTAGGTTGAATAAAAGCAATAGGTACTCCATTCAAATAAACATATTCCTTGATGATTGAATCATTTTGATCATATTCAGCAATTATTTGCTTGTTTGGAGC
>JACCDS010772463.1_pt1 | contig 41032 bp, 44 predicted proteins | sample 7446441 | NCBI WGS metagenome assembly JACCDS01 (sample SAMN15323445, study PRJNA562643) | freshwater metagenome | isolation source: river surface water | place: USA:Blue River Watershed | collected 2017-08-17 | reverse complement strand
TCGCGCCAGTTCGCCCAAGAATCTCTTCAACAGAAACGGCATCGTTACGAATCGTTTCAACATCTGCGCCCAATTCCCCGAGATACTGCACCAGGTTATAGGTGAAGGAATCATAGTTATCGATCATGAGCACTTTCATGATCGAACCCCTGATGGTTTTGCCTCTGCCGGTGGCTGCAGTCCGTTTTCAGCCATCTCGGCTGCACGAATCATGGCGCGGGCTTTGTTTTCAGTTTCCAACCATTCGTTTTCTAGGATGGAGTCCGCAACGATGCCAGCGGCGGCCTGCGCATGCAGCAGGCCATCTTTCAAAATGCCAGTGCGAATTGCAATGGCCAGATCCATGTCTCCCGCGAAGGATAGGTATCCGCAGGCGCCCCCATAAAGCCCGCGCTTAGTGGGTTCAAGCTCATCAATGATTTCCATTGCCCGAATCTTTGGTGCCCCAGTCAGCGTTCCGGCCGGGAAAGACGCGCGAAGCACATCCAAAGCGGTCAGGCCCGGTTTCAAAAGACCATCGACATTGGAGACCAGGTGCATGACATGGCTATATCGCTCAACCACCATCTGTTCAGTAACCCGCACAGATCCTGTCTGCGCAATCCGGCCAATATCATTTCGTGCCAAATCAATCAGCATGACGTGTTCGGCGCGCTCTTTGGGGTCTTCCTGAAGTTCCTTTTCCAGCGCCAGGTCTTCCTCTGGCGTTGCGCCTCGCGGCCGAGTGCCTGCAATCGGTCGAATAGTGACGCGTGTTTCAGGCTTGCCATCGATTGCGATCTTGTCCTGACGGACCAGGATCTCGGGCGATGCCCCAATCACGTGGAAATCCCCAAGGTCATAAAAGTACATGTAAGGCGACGGATTGATGGAGCGCAAAGCACGATAGAGCGTCAACGGTGCGCCTGCATAAGGCTTTCGCAGGACCTGCCCAATCTGGACCTGCATGACATCCCCCGCGGAGATGTAGTCCTTCGCAACGGCTACCGCTTTGAGATAGTCCTCTTTTCTGAAGTCACGAATGACCTGCGTTAGGGTGTAGGCCTTGGCTTCTGGCGGCGCCACGGTCACGTGTAACTTGGCCTCAAGCCGTGCAAGCTCTGCCACACCTTCGGCATACGCCTTTGCAGGCTCTGAGCCCGGGTCGATGTAGACAATCAGATAGAGGCGGCCCGCAAGGTTATCGATGATCGCGAGCTGCTCCGTTAAGAGCAACACAATATCGGGCACCCCAATCGGATCTTTTTTGTTTTTTGCCTGTGGTGTCGAGAGCCGCGGTTCAATATGTCGAACGGTGTCGTATCCAAAGTACCCGGCAAGACCACCACAAAACCGCGGCAATCCTGGTGTGATGGCAACCTTAAACTGAGATAGATAAGATTCTGCAAAAGCGATCGGATCTGCCCTATGGGCCGATACCAACTTGCCATTGGTCGTCACCGTAATCTCATCGTCTCGCGCCTCGATCCGAGTCTTTGCGGGCAGACCAATAAAGGAATAGCGACCAAATCGCTCACCACCGACTACGGACTCGAGAAGAAAACTATTCGGCTGGTTCGCAAGCTTGAGATAAAGCGACAGTGGCGTATCCAGGTCGGCCTGCAATACGCGGACCAAAGGAACACGGTTATAGCCTTGCGCCGCAAGGGATTCAAACTCGGCTTGAGAGATCACAAAAATTTCCGATTAAACCGTTGCCAGAGCAGCACGAAATTTCTCGATGATGCCCTTATATCCACCGTCTGCATCCGGCGCGCCAAACACAGCGGAACCCGCTACAAACGTGTCAGCGCCTGCGGCAGCGGCCTGTGCAATGTTGTCAACTTTGATTCCACCATCGACTTCCAAAAGAATCGACTGGCCGCCTTGCTGTTGGTGAGCGTCGATCTTGGCGCGGGCGGCCTTTAACTTAGGCAGCGTATTCGCAATGAAGGACTGCCCCCCGAATCCTGGGTTCACAGACATCAGCAGCACCATGTCCAGTTTGTCCATCACCCAGTCCATGTATTCGAGCGACGTGCTGGGGTTAAATACCAGGCCTGCCTTACAGCCCTGATCCTTGATCAGCTGAAGTGTCCGGTCGACGTGTGGTGATGCCTCTGGATGAAAGGTAATGATGTCTGCACCCGCTTTCGCAAAATCGACGACCAAGGCGTCGACTGGCGAGACCATCAGATGCACGTCAATAGGAATCTTGACGTGCGGTCGAATCGCCTTGCAGACCAAGGGGCCGACCGTCAGGTTAGGAACGTAATGGTTGTCCATCACGTCAAAGTGAATAAAATCTGCGCCAGCGGCCTCGACCCGACTGACTTCCTCGCCAAGGCGCGCAAAGTCAGCCGACAGAATGCTTGGAGCGATACGGTAAGAGGTAGGCTTAGTGTTCATAAGGGCATTCTAGATCAGCGCTTACCCCGCATCGTCCACCAGATAATGAATAGAAACAGCGCCAGGGCCACTCCGGCCTCAAGGAAAATTAGCCACATGATTTGCCACCACTCCTCGTTTTTTGGCCATTTTACGGGCCCCATGATGCAGCGCGGCAGTTTTTCCGGGGCCTTAGCGGGTCTTTCCGCCTTGCTATTTCTTGTCGCTCCGATTTCGTCTGATGCTCAGCAGCACCGCCATGGGAAAGGGCAGGGCGGACACGAAGCAAGACTGACCACAATCAACTTCAGTGATCTCCCAGGTTGGGCCGAGGATGACCTTGCTGGGTTTTGGCCGGCCTTTCAGGCCAACTGTGACGTAATGCGATTGAGAAGTACGCCCTGGGCCTCGATCTGCAAAGAGTCCCAAACCATTGATGGGGGCCAGCGAGAGACCGTTCGTCGCTTCATTGAGTCTCGCTTTATCCCGCAAAAGCTCACTGACGACAAGGGAACGCGCTCCGCGACCATTACGGGTTATTACGAGCCGCTCTTAAAAGGAGCGCGAACCCGTGGGGGGCCGTATCAGATTCCGCTTTACCGAACCCCCAAGGATTTGATCAATGTCGACTTGTCGTCGATTTATCCAGAACTGAAGTCGCTGCGACTGCGTGGGCGGTTGGAAGGCAACCGCGTCGTACCTTATCCAACGCGAGAAGAAATCGATAAAAAAGGATTACTCGCAGGTCAAGAACTAATTTGGGTCGACGATCCTGTTGAAGCGTTCTTCCTTCAAGTACAGGGCTCAGGACGTGTCGAACTTCCTTCCGGCGAATCAATTCGCGTGGGCTATGCCGAACAGAATGGCTACCCCTATCGATCGATTGGGCGCTACCTGATTGATAAAGGAGAACTCAAGCCAAACGATGCGTCGATGCAGAGCATTAAGGCCTGGGTCGCAGCGAACCCTCATCGTCGCGACGAGCTCTTACATCAAAACCCAAGTGTCGTTTTCTTTCGAGAAATTTCCACCCTTGCTAAGGGTGCAGGGCCACTGGGGTCGATGGGGCTGCCGCTCACAGCGGGACGATCACTTGCCGTTGACGCAAGATTTGTCGGTGTGGGTGGGCTCGTGTTTCTGAGCACCCGAGTGCCGCGTGCAGGCGCGCCCCCCAGGGACTCAGGAGTTCCCTTTCAGCGGCTGATGATTGCTCAGGATACGGGCAGCGCGATTCTGGGACCGCACCGAGGTGACATCTTCTTCGGCACCGGCGCAGAGGCCGGTGAGGTCGCGGGACGCATGCGCTCAGACGGCACGGTCTACGTGCTGTCGCCCCGTTAGGTCTTAGTTCAACGACTTCTCTAGCCGATCCTTCGGAATCGCGCCTGAGAAGCGCTTGCCATCGGCCAGAAAGGTGGTGGGCGTTCCGCTCACACCCAGCGTGCGGCCGAGTTCGAGAAGTTTTGCTGTCTGAAAGTTACAGTCTGCGCCCGCCTTGGGGGGTTCCTTTCCGAACAGCATCCAGTCGTTCCAGGCTTCTTCACGATTCTTAGCACACCAGGCGTTCTTGGAAACAGTCTCTGACTCTGCTCTGAGAATCGGGTAGAAGAAGGTGTAGATCGTGACGTTATTCATATCGAGCAATGTCTTGCGATAAGTTCTGCAGAAGCTGCAGTAGGGATCTTCAAAGACTGCTAACACTCGTTTGCCGTTGCCTTTCACCGTCTTCATTGCTAGCTCAAGAGGTAGCTTCGAAAAGTCGATCTTGTTGACTTCTTCTAGCCGCGCTGCAGTTAAATTTTCGCCTGACTTCAGATTCACCATCTGTCCTTCGACAATCGCAAACCCGCCTTTTTCGTCGACATAGATCAGATCTGTGCCTAGCCTAACCTCGACGATTCCAGGCATCGGCGTCTTACGAACGCCATCGACTTTGAACCGCCCTTTGAGCCAGCCTTCCACAGACTTTTTGACCGCTGCCTCCGTTGCCGCAGGAACCTTCCCAGGATCAGCATGAACGAATGTAGGTGTCAGTGCCGCAAGGGTGATCACGCAGGCGGAAAGCAGCGCGCGGGCGGGCTGGAAGAATACGCTTGAGGACAAACGGAAAATCATACGAACTCCAAAAAATTAAGTTACTGCGGCGAGATCGCCTGGCGGATAAGAAACTGACGCAACGGGCCGATATCGGCAACAAGACGCATTCCAAACTCACGTAAGCGCGACATCGATGGGTGAGACTGTGTCACCAGACGCTGCAAGATATCAAGGCCCCACTGCACACGCTTCACCCGAAGGACTCTGGCTCGCTCATACGACCTGAGCGCACTGTCTGAACCCGGGTCATCACGATATTTCTGCCAGATTTCTTCAAGCGAGAGCAGATCTTGAACGCCCAGATTTAATCCGTAGCCCGCCAGCGGATGAACCGTGTGGGCGGCATCTCCCACTAAAACGGCTCGAAGCGCTGACTGAGACTCGGTGAGCATCATCCGAAGCGGCGCCGACACAGCAGTTCCTTCAAGCGTGAGACGGCCAAAACGACCTTTTGATCGGTCCTGAATCTCTGACGTAAATTGCGTCATCACTTCGGAGGAGGTTGGATTAGGGCGGCTCGTTGACCAGACCATCGACATCAGGTGCGGATCTTTTAATGGCAATAACGCAAGGATTTCGGAGTCCTCGAACCACTGGGCGGCAACTGCACCGTGCGGGTATTCGGCACGGAAAGTCGCGACAACGCCCTGCTGTCCATAATCACGCTGACCCCACAGAATCCCGGACTGTTGACGCACCCAAGACCGCGCGCCATCCGCTCCGACAACGAGCTTTACAGCGTATCTCTTGTCCGCCACGCGAATCTCGACTCGTTCAAGTGTGGCCTGCATCGCATCGGGCTTTGCCTCAATGCGCTGAATCTGGGGCCTAAATGTCACTGCCTGTTCTAACGCGGTTAATAGATCCCGATGCAAGACCATGACCGAGAGATAGTCCGCTCCTGCGTCCGTTGCGGAGAGATCTACACGCGTCTTGCCGGTGAAGACCTCCATCCGACCGACCGTACAGGTGAACGGTTCTACAGCCGCCCAGACACCGGTCCGCTTCAACAGGTCAACAGTCAGCGGGGCGAGCGCGTAGTTACGCGCATCGGCACCGTCGGTACGGTCTTGCTCCTTTTGACCGAACCAGAGGACAGGCTCCCCAAGATGCGCTGCCGTGAGGCAGGTAAGGGCGCCCATGATGCCCCCGCCCACGACCGCGATGGCGGGCTGCGATGCGGTATTTAGATGATTTTTGCTCATAGGAAGAAGGATCGCCCGAGAGGCGCCCCGTAGGCAAGTCAGCCTCCGACCATACCGGCTGAGATATACTCTCGCTCTCGGTTGGGCGCCTTCAGCGTGCCTACCAGGATGGCTCGGTAGCTCAGTTGGTAGAGCAGAGGACTGAAAATCCTTGTGTCGGTGGTTCGATTCCGCCCCGAGCCACCATTTCCCACCCAATCAGCACCGCTCCCATCAAGAGAATTTCCCGTACCTACCGCGGCAGAATTCTCCAAGGCGGGTTAAAACCCATTTATCCTCGAAGCGCTTGCAAAAAGGATGTCGTGATGGGCTCTTTCAAGAATCAAATACTCCCTTATGTTGAACAAGAAATTTCGGCTGCTCGCCTGGATTTACGGCAAGGCAACGCCGCCGCTGCCTTCTCCCATCTCGAGCGTGCGCACATCCTAGGTCAAGGATCCACCTCTATACACACCAAAATCCATTGGTTGATGTTCATTTGGGGGCTGCGGCAAAAAAACTATGGGGAGTGCCTGGGGCAGATAGTCCGAATGATTGGGGCGGCAACCAAAACAGCGTTTGGGCTCGTTCCTCGGGGCAACACAGGCGGTAGTAATGTTTCGCCGTTTAAAGTGATGCCTATACCGACAGACTTACAAATAATTTTGGATACTGCTCGAAAGAACCCTCATTAGGATGAAGCATCTTTGGCTAGGTTCGATTCCGCCCCGAGCCATCATCCTCAGAATCCTAGTTCAAACGAGCACGGCGCCAGCACGCCACGCGGTTTAATAAAACGGTCGCACCTCTACAGCAGCCCTGCAGGCAACCGCTGCCTTTTGGCCCCAGGCTATCGCTTCATCCTGACTGCTGACCTCGAGCACCCAGAATCCGCCAACATGCTCATTCGTTTGCAAGTAAGAACCCGTCATCTGACGGACACTACGTTCAGCGTTGGGGACAAGAGAGATCGCTGTTGTTAAGGGTTGCAAACCGCCAACGAAAACCCTCACGCCTGATGCAACCATCTCATCATTCAAGGCATCGATCTGAAGCGCCATCTCTTTGCTCTCTGACACCGAAGCATCGTAGCTATTGGGGCGGTGGATCGCTATCAAATATCGGGCCATTCTGGATGCCTAACACTAGGAAGTTACTCGTTGCACTCAATCGTATCTAAACAGGATCGTACTCGACTCTGTCCGATCCCACTCTATGCTAGACCATCCCTCTGGAGATGAAATCAAGTAAGTTTTGCTGTTTTTTCTCTGAAAGAGTGCTGATTAACTTCACAATCTTTCTTGTTTCTTCACAGCAAAAGTCTACTGCACACTCGTGAAGTGATTCGTCAGTCTTTAAACGGTCTGGAGCAAAAAACTTACCAAGATCTAGCTTCAACCACATGTTCAGAGTGTTGAGGTGCAGGTAACTAGGCATTGACACGCCCCGCATCCATCTGCGCGCAGTCTCTTGTGATATTTCTTTGTGTTCTTTTGATCGGCTATTGAAGTGAATCGCGACAAACGCGGCAGAAGGTAGGCGCCCGTACTTCTCCTTTAATCTCTCTCTTAACGCCTTTGAAAACATCTCTGCGTTCAGCAAAAAGCCCTCGCTTTCTTTTTTTGTAGTAAGGGTTAGAGCTAGGTATTAAGGTGAAGTATGAAGCCACAAGGCTTAAATACAAGTCTGAATTAGATCTAAATCCACATTGAACGTGGATTAATTTTTCAATAAGCGAGTTACCGGAACCTGCAGCGCGATTGCTAATTTAACCAGGACGTCGAGTGTCGGATTCGCGATTACACGCTCAATCTTACTGACAAGCGTTCTGTCCACGCCCGCCTCGAGAGCCAAGCGTTCCTGTGACAACCCTCGCTGGCCTCGTAAATGACGAATGTTTTCCGAGAGGGTCAGTTGGAGTTCTCCTAATTCACGCGTCGGCATCGCTCACTTGACTCTCGGGGGTTATGAAAGCAGGATTAACCCTTGTAATGCCCTGGGCGTCCACGGCGTACACGCCACGGTTTTAAAGCCTCAAGTAACGCAAGTTTATAGACGAATGACTTCATGAATCTCCACGCCGATTTCACACAACGTGTCGTACTCAATCACCATGAATTGGCCTGGGTCGCAAGCCCTGAACCAGGTGTTGAACGAAAAATGCTTGATCGGATTGGCGACGAGTCGGCACGTGCAACATCGATTGTTCGATATCAGCCCAACGCAAAGTTTGCACAACACACCCATGATTTTGGTGAGGAAATCCTTATCCTGGAAGGAATGTTCAGTGACGAATTTGGTGACTACCCGGCAGGAACCTACGTCATGAATCCCCCGGGGTCCTCTCATACCCCTTACAGCGAAACTGGCTGTCTCTTATTCGTCAAGCTTCGTCACCTGGGTCCCGAGCAGACCATGCGTGAGATCGTCAACACAAACACCGAGCCGTGGCTGCAAGGACTTGTACCTGGATTACAGGTCATGCCCTTGATGCGACAAGGCACCGGATCAACGCTTGTTCGCTGGGCGCCGCAGACCTACTTCAATCCACATCGACATTACGGAGGTGAAGAGATCTTTGTCGTTAAGGGCGTTTTTGAAGACGAACATGGTGTCTATCCACAGGGTTCGTGGATTCGGAGTCCCCACCTGAGTCTGCATAAGCCCTTCAGCAAAGAGGGCTGTACGATCTTCGTCAAGACAGGCCATCTTTTGTAGGGCAGATGGCATTTTTTTGCCGTGAACGGAAGCACCACCAACCGGAATCAGATGTGGAGGAGCAACTATGAGCGTCTTGAAAGAATTTCGTGAGTTTTCTGTTAAGGGAAATGTGATCGACCTTGCCGTCGGCGTCATTATTGGTGCGGCTTTTGGAAAGATCGTTGACTCGGTGGTTCGGGACCTGATCATGCCGATTGTTGGGCTCGCCTTCGGGAAAATCGATTTTTCCCAGTACTTTTTCGCCCTCGGGCAGGTCCCCGCGGGTACCCCGCAGACCCTCGATGCGGTGCGACAAGCGGGGATCCCGGTCCTCGCATATGGCAGCTTTCTTACGGTTGCCTTGAATTTCATTATTCTGGCCTTCATCATTTTTTTCATGGTCAAACAGATCAATCGTCTAAAGACCCTGGCAGAGCGGGAAAAGCAGGAAGAGGTCGCTCAGCCCATTGCGCCACCCAATCCGCAAGTAGCGCTACTCCAAGAGATCCGAGATGCTCTGAAATCAAGCGCCCCGGCACGAAATCCCCTGCCGTAGACTCCCGCAAAAATTGGCACAATCGGGCCTCTAGAGCCCGATATGCTTAATCTTTCCCTTTCACTAAGCCGCCGAATCGACCAAGTTAGCCACGCCGCTGGGAAACTTGCAGTCGCGTTGGTGCTTATCTGTGCGCTAGTCTCAGCGCTTAATGCACTAAGTCGCTATCTGTTCGATTTGAGCTCTAACGCATGGCTAGAGCTACAGTGGTACATGTTTGCCGGGATTGTTTTACTTGGTGCCCCCCAGCTCCTGAAAACGAATGGCCACATCCGTGTCGATATTTTTTACTCCAAACTCACACATCGGCAGCAGCTCTGGCTTGATCTCGCTGGTCTTCTACTTTTTCTGGCACCGTTTTCGATTTACATGGTGGTGACATCGTGGCCATGGTTTTTAGAGGCATGGAGGCTACAGGAGACCTCGCCAAATGCGGGAGGGCTGTTACGGTGGCCGGTTAAGTTACTGTTGCCTCTCGGCTTTGTCTTGCTGACCATGCAAGGTGTCTCTGAGACTATCAAACGCATTGCTGCGTTACAGGGTGTCATCTCGCTCGACAACGCCACCCATTACGAGAGGCCACTGCAATAGCCATGAATCCTATTGATGTCATGGCGCCAGCAATGTTTGCAGCCCTGGTGCTGTTTTTGCTGCTTGGCTTGCCGGTTGCATTTTCGCTTGCCGCCCTTGGTCTTGCATCGGGGCTCCTCGCAATCGAACTGGGCGTTTTTCCTCCGGCCTTTATGGCCAACCTGCCATATCGAATCTTCGGGATTCTCTCGAATGAGCTTCTGTTATCGATTCCCTTCTTCACCCTGATGGGTGCGATCCTTGAACGCAGCGGCCTTGCAGAGGATCTGCTCGAAGGATTCGCCCAGTTATTTGGCGGTATTCCAGGGGGCATCGCCTACGCGGTGATCGTCGTGGGCGCAATTTTGGGTGCGATTACGGGGACTGTCGCTGCCTCTGTCATTGCAATGGGCGTCATTGCATTACCGATCATGATGCGTGTGGGCTACAGTCACCGCCTTGCCACAGGAGTGATTGCGGCATCCGGAACGATTACGCAGGTGATTCCGCCATCGTTGGTATTAATCGTACTGGCAGATCAGTTAGGGCGATCGGTGGGCGATATGTATCTTGGCGCCATCGGACCGTCAATTGCGCAAGTACTGATCTTTCTTCTTTTTATCTTCGTGGCTTCGCTTATCTCTCCTAAGAGCATGCCGCCACTCCCCGAAGCCGAGCGTACGCTCAAAGGATTTGCGCTTCTTACAAAAGTAGCCAAGGGTGTATTGCCATCGCTGGCCCTGATTTTTGTCGTGCTCGGAACAATATTTATGGGGCTAGCGACACCAACAGAGGCAGGTGCCATGGGGGTTGTGGGGGCTATTGCACTGGCGGCGGGACATCGTCGACTGAACTGGAAGATGATGCGAGAGGGCATGGAATCGACCATGTCGATTACCGTCATGGTGATCTTTATTCTGATTGGCGCCACAGTCTTCACGCTGGTGTTTCAGGGTGTTGATGGCGGGCTTTGGATTGAGCACTTGTTTACCCGAATCGGTGCGGATGATCCCACCACATTCCTGATTGTCGTCAACATTCTGATTTTTCTACTGGCGTTTTTCTTGGACTTCTTTGAGATCGCTTTTATTGTGATCCCGCTGCTCGCGCCGATGGCTGACAAACTGGGAATCGATCTCATCTGGTTTGGTGTCTTGATCTGCGTCAACATGCAGACATCGTTTATGCATCCCCCATTCGGATTTGCCTTGTTTTATCTCAGAGGCATCGCACCCAAGACGGTATCCAGCAAAGATATCTATCTGGGTGCTATTCCATGGGTTGGCTTACAGCTTCTGCTCGTGGGGATTCTGATCTTTTTCCCAGAACTCGTCACAGGACTGTTGGATAAGCCAGCAGCGGTTGATCTGCAGTCGATCGAGATCAAGCTTGATGACAGCAACGGCGGGGCAGGTCCAGAGAACTCTGAAAATCCCTTCGCAGACGACAATAAAAAGGGGGCAGAACCTGCCCCCATTGAAGATCCCGCTGATTATTTCAAAAAGAAATAATTAGAGCTTTTGACGGGCCATGAAGGCGTCAAAGCTCGCCTCTGCCACGCGGAACCAGGCTTGCTGGTCACGATGGAAAGGGCGTTGCTGGTCATAAATCTTTTTAAATGCAGGACTCTTTGCCACGGTCTCGGCGATTAGTTGCTGATTGGCCTTAAAGCAGGCCTCCATCACCGCCTGCGGATAGGCACGCAGCACGGCACCGCCCTGAATTAAGCGTTTTAGTGCAACGGGGTTTAAGGCATCGTACTTCGCCTGCATCCAGGTGTTTGCCTCTGCCGTTGCCGCTGCAAGCGCCGCCTTGTAAGCATCAGGAAGTGCGTCATACGCTTTTGCGTTGGCCTGAAAACCGAGTGCTGCGCCACCTTCATTCCAACCAGGGTAATAATAAAACTTGGCAATCTTGTTAAGACCGAGCTTTTCATCGTCATGCGGAACAGTGAACTCCGCCGCATCGATAGTCCCCTTCTCCAATGCTGAGTAGATCTCACCGGCAGGAAGCTGCTGAGTCACAACGCCCAATTTAGTAAGCACCTGACCGCCCATTCCCCCAGTTCGAAACTTTAAGCCCTTGAGGTCTGCGACTGTTTTGATTTCCTTTTTAAACCAGCCCGCCATCTGAGAGCCTGTGTTGCCACACAAGAAGCTGACGACACCAAACTGGCGGGTGAATTCATTGAAGACTTTCTCGCCGTCTCCATGTACCCACCAGGCATTGTGCTGACGGCTATTTAGGCCGAAGGGGACGCAGGTGCCAAAGGCCCAGGCAGGATCTTTTCCAATAAAATAATAGGGAGCAGTGTGATTACACTCAATCGTGCCTTTTTCTACTGCGTCTAGCACCTGAAGTGGCGGGACAATTTCGCCTGCTGCATGCAGTGAAATTTGAAACTTCCCACCCGTCAGCTGACTAACACGACGCGTCACAAACTCTGCAGTGCCATAAAGCGTATCGACACTTTTCGGAAAACTTGATGCGCATCGCCAGCGGACCACATCACTCTGTGCAATCGCAGGCGCACTGATCGCTACCCCTGCACCCGCCAATCCTACGGCACTGCTCTTGGCTAAAAAGTCACGACGGCTCATTACTTTTACTCCTTTGAAAAGAATTTGCTCGATTGTCTCCGCAGTCGGGGAATCAGCCGATTCCCAGGGGGTCAGGGATTACACTAAGGCCCTTAGAAAAGGCTTAGGTATGCAATCGCTTCTGCAGATCATTCTCACTGCCGCGATGTTCGGTGTCACCCACACCGCTGATGCGGATCCAGGCCAGTGCGGCTTTATCAAGGACCCGACCCTAAGGGCAGACTGTCGAGCCAAGTCAGGCGGTGGTACCAGCCAGTGTGGGTTCATCACCGATAGCGATCTGCGATCCACTTGCCGAGCGACATCCGGTGGGGACAAAAGCCAATGTGGATTTATCCAGGATAGTGACCGGCGAGCAATGTGTCGCGCCACGACCGGGTCCGGATCCAGCCAGTGCGGATTTATCAAAGACGCTGATAACAGGGCCTACTGCAGGGCGGTGACTGATCAAAACGGCAGTCAATGTGGCTTTATAAGAGAGCCGGATCTTCGGGCAATGTGCCGGGCAATGACCGGTAGCGGATCATCCCAGTGCGGTTTCATTTCCAGTAGTGACCTGCGCGCAATGTGTCGCGCGCAGTTCTAATCGCGTAAGAAGCTCTGAGTTATCCTGTCCCCATGAATCATCGAATCCTTCCCAGCATCACGCCCGTCTTGGCGATCAAACTGGTCATGGTGGCTGCATTCTGGGGGGGAACGTTTGTCGCGGGACGTTTTCTTGCGCAGGCACTTCCACTCATGACCGCGGCCTTCGGCCGGTTCCTGGTTGCGTCGGTCTTACTCGTCGCCTTCGCAATCCGATCGGAAGGCCGCCTTCCAAAATTAGATCGACATCAGCTCTTAGCGACAGCACTTCTTGGCTTTACAGGGATCTTTCTTTACAACGTTTTTTTCTTTGGTGCCCTTGAAAAAATTCCTGCTGGGAGAACATCTCTTTTTGTCAGTCTAAGTCCCATCATGACGGCGGTATTTGCTAGCTTCCTATTTAGGGAACGTCTGGGCCCGCGGCGCTGGTTTGGCGTCGTCGTCGCGCTTTTCGGCGCCATGATTGTGATCACCAGAGGAGATTTAGTGGGTGGTGTCTTAGATATCAGCCAGTCAATTGGACTGGGCGAGATCCTGATGCTTGGCGCTGTCTTTAGCTGGGTTGCTTACACCTTGCTTTCCCGAAACGCCTTGAAGTCTCTATCTCCGATTGCTGCAACAACCTACGGTACGCTCTGGGGGCTATTGTTTCTATCGTTTGGTGCGTTCGGAGAGCTTGGGCAGGTCAACTGGGCGGCGCTGGACTGGCGGATCTGGGGGGCCATTGTTTATCTCGGCGCCTTCGGAACGGTCGTTGCTTTCATTTGGTATCACCAAGGGATTCAGGCGATTGGACCCTCGCGGACAACCGTCTTTACGAACCTAGTCCCCGTGTTTGGCGTATTGTTATCTGCGGTGATCTTGAGCGAAGCGATATTGATTTCGATGATTGTGGGCGGCGTGATTGCTATTGTTGGCGTAACACTGGTCAACAAGAACTAAGTCGGCTACCTTAAAGCTGCTCTTTGAGCCGACGAATCAACACCTCCGACGTCAACATTCGAGAGGCGTCGTGACCAACGCTATCGACAACCACGAGAGCGTGTCGATGCGTTGGGAAAAATGTCTGTAAGAAACTAAAATATTTCAGGCCACGATCAAGTCGATGATCGCCTTGCAGCTTTGCACACGGAGATCTTCCAAGCTGAGGGTGCAACGGATCGCTATCGAGGCTGCCTAACGCATAGATCACAGAGCGCTTAAGATATCTTTGAATCTGTGTTGATTCAGAATACCTAGACATATATTCGTTTGGCGCCCCAAAACCATAGTGCCCATTATTCCAAGCGCAGCTCGATTCAGTCGGAACGTCAAATCCTAACGAGATATCCGGCAGGGGGCGCTGAAAGCTCAAATACATGTAGGTTGACGGATTAGCGACACCAAACACAAAACGCAAGGATGGATTCTTTTTGTCAATGTCAGTTCCAATCGCATAGCGTTGAACGTACTGCCCACCTGCAGAGTGCCCAAGAATCAAAACCGACTGCACATTCGGAATCGTCTGCCCATTCAGATAAGAATCAAGCAAAAGATCCATTACTGCGAAAGAGCTTACCCGGCTATTCGCGGGCCCATTCGACAGATCTCCTCTTCGCCAATTATTCTTACTCGACCAGACCAGAAGATTCATAGGCGTGTTCGTCAATTCGCTAGCTTCCAGAAACTGGGGCGCTAGCACCAAGGCGGTTGAATGCCTGCCCAACTTCTTAGCAACATTGACGCCTGTCTTAGCCGCATTTAGCGAGCTACCATTTTGTCCGTGGACGACAACGATCAACTCTCGAACCTGGTCAAGGGACTGAGCGCCTCTCGCTTCGTAAAAGATAACCTGCTGCCCATCGATAGTCATACTCTTCCGACACGGGCTCACATCATCGCAGGCGAAAACCGCGAAAGGGAAAAACCAGAGCATCGCACCCCCAAAGCCCCTGGTAAGACGCAAAAAACTGGCTATCATTCCGAGGCTATGCGCAACGCTATGGGTTTTCATCGTCAATGGATTTACGGGGCATTAATTCCCGCAATTTATCTCATTGTCGAGTTAAGCTTCAATCATCAGTTGATTGAAGTCTCGGCAGAAACAGTCAGCGATGAGGTGCTGACAGGCCTAGAGTTTTGGGGCCGTGTGATTTCGGGGGTCGGCCTGGGGTTGGCGATCTATAAGCTGCCCACCCTTCAGCAGATCAAGCGTATGGCCCGCCTCATGCTCTGTCTGACGCTTGGGGTGCTAGTGATGTGGAATGTTCAAAAGGAACTGACTGACTATCTTGTGGAGTCTGCGAGTATAGAGGACAAACAGGCTGCGATTGGTTTGTCAGCACTGGCCTTACCCGCCGCCGAAGGAAAGTTGATGACCCTGGCTGGAGATCCACTTCTTTTAGAAGAGATTGATTCTTTCCAAGAAAGGGCTGCAATGGCGCTCTTCCCTGCAGCAGCGCTCCATATCGCTCCGCGAGATGAACAAATTCGACACTGGCTTGCCGCGGTTTATCTTGAGCCTACAGGAGAAGGACGATCGGTTATCAGCCCGGAAGTTGCCTATCGAAATCTGATCGTCCCGCCTATCGCGATTGGGCTTTCGATATTTTTTGCGCTGTTTAATCTTGCCCTTTTAATCGCATTTCTTTTGCGCCGCTTCTCTGCCAAAGCAAAGAATCTTGCTGTGGCGGCAATCTTCCCGTTTCTGATTACTATTTCAGTGCAACAGGCAGGCTCTTTTTTAGGGTCTCCCGGTTACCTTAACGCAATGAGGAGTGGATTGTGGGAAAGAAAACCGTTGCTTGCACTTCTGGTCGAATGGTCAGGCCGCGCCGCTCCTACCTGGAGCATTATCTCGGCCTTTAGTCATCGTTTTCTTCTGCTTGGTTACGAATTTAAGAAACCTTACTAAATGAAATCAATTCTCTCGATCATTGTGTCCCTGTCATGCCTTCTCTCAACAGGTTTAGCAAAGGCCGATAGCGCTGCCGTCAAAGCAGCCACAGAGGCGACCCTAACCTGGGTGTCGCGTTTGGATACGACTCAATATGACACCACCTGGTCAACAGCAGCGGCCCTTTTCAAGAGCGCGGTTTCTTTGAACCAGTGGACGCAATCAATCTCTGCTGTGCGCAGCCCACTAGGCAAGCCTCTTGATCGGCAACTCCAATCGGCAGAGTTTAAAACCAGCCTCCCCGGTGCCCCGGATGGTCAGTATGTTGTGATTCAATTTCGGACACGCTTTGAACATAAAAAGGAAGCGACTGAAACCGTTGTGCCGATGCTTGATAAAGATGGGCAGTGGCGCGTATCTGGCTACTTCATTCGATAAGAACTGTCACAAGAACCATGTCGACCTTCCTTGACCCAGCGATTCTCTTCTTCATCTTTGGTGTTTTTGCCGGGATGGTGAAATCCAATCTAGAGATCCCGCAGCCGATTGCCAAGTTTCTATCGCTTTACCTGCTTATGGCACTCGGGCTCAAGGGTGGGTTTGCGCTCCATAACTCGGGTTTCACCCTTGAAATTGCGCTATCCCTGGGACTTGCCGTGTTCTTAGCGACGATCATCCCCTTGATTGGCTATTGGTTCCTGAAGTCGCGACTCAATCACTATGATGCCGCCGCGCTTGCTGCGACCTACGGATCCGTCAGTGCGGTCACCTTTATCACGGCAACGCACACACTAGATCAAGTAGGAATTCCATTTGGTGGGCATATGGCAGCCGCGATGGCGCTGATGGAGTCTCCTGCAATCATTCTCGCAATCTTGCTTGCGAATCGTGCCCGTGCGGTCTCTACGTCCAAGACCGAGCCGATCCGAATGTCCAAGGTGCTTCACGAGTCGTTTACCGACGGTGCCCAGTTGCTGCTTCTCGGTGCAATGGTGGTCGGACTGATTACCGGCAGCGAGGGTCAGGCACTTATGGCCCCTTTTTCGATAGACCTGTTTAAAGGAATGCTTGCGTTCTTTCTACTGGACATGGGACTGATGGCCGCAAAGAACTTCTCCGGTCTCAAAGGGAAGCCCCCTGTTACCGTGGCGTATGCGATTGTTGGCCCGGTTGGTCACGCACTCCTTGCGTTAGGGCTGGCGGCGATCTTAAAGCTTCCTGTTGGCGACGCTATCCTACTGATGGTTCTCGCGGCAAGTGCCTCTTACATTGCGGTTCCAGCCGTACTTCGGCACGCCCTGCCCGAGGTAAATCCAGCACTCTATATGAGTGTCTCACTTGGGATTACTTTCCCGTTTAACTTGATTGTTGGAATTCCGCTCTACATCTGGCTTGCGCATCTTTTCTTGACCTAAGTGCGAGTCGAGCGCCATGCGTCATCAACATTTTTTTGAACCCCACGCAGCGGCCTCCGCGCTTCAGATCCGTGCCTATGAGATTCTTTTTGGCAAGCGGCCAGGAGATCTTACGCGACACGTTGTTGATATCGGCATCACCATCGTTATTCTCCTGAGCATTCTGACCATCATTCTTGAATCTGTTCCGTCGATCGGGAGAGAGTACGAAAAAGAGTTTTACGCCTTTGAGGTGTTTTCGATCTCGATCTTCACAATCGAATACTTAATCCGGATCTGGTGTTACCCCGCCGGGCATCCGGCGCGTCCCTTTTCCCGCGCACGCCTTCGGTACATGACGAGCTTTCACGGAATCATTGACCTTTGTGCGACGTTACCGTTTTACCTGCATGCCATATTTCCAGGGCTTGATCTTCGATTTATGCGGGCCGTGCGAATTCTGCGATTCCTGAAACTTTCCCACTACAGCACGGCACTTGAAGATTTGTTCCAAGCCATTCGGGATGAACATGAGTCATTCGTCTCAGCGCTTTACATACTTGGAATCGCCATCCTTATCACATCTTGTCTTGCGTATTACGCCGAGCACGGCGCCCAACCCGACAAGTTTGGGTCAATTCCTGACGCGATGTGGTGGTCGATTGTCACCCTCACCACCGTTGGCTATGGGGATGTTGCCCCGGTCACCGTTATGGGAAAACTGATTGGTGTAGCGACCGCCCTTATGGGCGTCTGTACTGTTGCCTTGCTCACAGGCATCGTAGCAAGCTCATTTGCCAATCAAATGGCAAGAAAGAGAGCCATCTTCGAAGCAGAACTCATTAAAGCGTTACAGGATGGCGATATCAGCGCAGAAGAAGAGGAAATCCTAGAACACCTGCGTCAGACGTTTAATCTAACAAAGGATCACGCCAACGCAATCGTCAAGCGGGTCAAGCAGGAACACAGCGCAAAAAAAACGCCGCAGTCTTAGATCACGCCCTGAGCAAACATCGCATCCGCAACCTTCACGAAGCCAGTAGTATGAAAAAATATTGGTTTGGACTTAGCTTGTTTCTTCTATCCACCTTGTTGGGTGTGCCCACTCAAGCCTATGACGGGCCACTCGTCGATGGCCACGCTCATTGGGGAGCGGACTTCAGCCCGTCCGCTGTAATGGCGCGATATGAAAAGAATCGCGTTGTGGCTCAGGTTGTCATGCCCCGATACCTGGGGGTGATCGGTGATCGACCGACCACCGATGAGCAGGTTTTGGCAATAGCCGCCCAGTACCCCGGGAAGATGTTTGTCTTAGCGGGCATGCAACGTCCGGACTTTACCTTTATGGACTGGAATGTCCCGCATGACACTGCGCGTCGAATCCTGAAAGAGATTGACCAGAAGCTCACTGACAAAAAAGTTGTCGGCATCGGCGAAGTACTGGTTCGACATTGGGCTTACGCAGGGGACACGGGCAAGATCGGTCAGCATGCCGAGATTGATAAATCGCTCGACAACCGATTTATTCGAGAGATCGCCGCGGTGGCAATTCGTCACGACGTTCCCGTCGTCATTCACATGGAGGGCTACCCTCATCTGGTCAAAGAGCTATCGCTTGTTTTAGGTGAGCTGCCAAGACTGAAGCTCGTCTGGGCACACGGTTGCGGCAGATCAGCCCCCGCCGTCATTCGAGATCTGTTGGGGAGACACCCCAACCTAATCTGTGACCTTTCGAATATGACAAACACCGGCGGGTATGGAAGTGGCTGGCCAAGAGCGGAACTATTTACAACGCAAATGGAAGTCGGCGGGCAATTTCTAGACGACTATCGAAACCTTATCCTGGCATTTCCAGACCGGTTCTTCGTGGGAATGGATGTTGCCCATCAGAGTCGCTGGGTAATGACACAAGGGAACACCTTTGAGCGACGCGTCGAGAGAACTCGCGCGCTGTTGGCGCAACTTCCGCGAGATGTCGCCGAAAGACTTGCTTTTCGAAATGTAATGTCAATCTATCGAATGCCTATTGATGACCTCCGCTGACGTCGTTCGACTCGTTCTGCTCTCCGCTATCTGGGGCGGCTCTTTTATGTTGATGCGAATTGCTTCTCCCGTATTCGGGCCGGCCATCGTTGCAGAGGGGCGGCTCATCTCTGCCGCGATCTTTCTGTTTACTCTGTCGCGGCTACTTAAACGAGCGGACCATCTTTTGCGCCATTGGCGATATCTTTTAACGATGGGATTCTTTGGATCTGCCTTGCCGTTTATTTTGATCGGGACTGCCGCACTATCATTATCCACAGCGCAGCTGTCTGTTCTGAACGCCACCGCATCGATCTGGGCTTACGTGATCGGACTTATGCTTCGTGACGAGATATTTTCCTTGCGACGTCTTGTAGGATTTGCGTTAGGTATCTCAGGGGTTGCGGTTATGTTTGGCGACGCACTCTTTTCTCAGAAAGAAGCCATTGCAATTCCACTGCTCTGCGCACTCGGCGGCGCATTCTCTTACGGCATTGCGACCAACTACACCCGACGCGCCGAAAAGGTAGCGCCTTTTGTCAACGCACACGGCAGCATGTGGGCTGCCTCTTTGCTGGTGATTCCATCATTATGGTTTATCCCCGCCAAGGCCCCAGCGACAGTGGAGGCGGTGAGTGCAGTCATTCTTCTGGGCATCATTTGCAGCGGCGTTGCTTATCTGTTGTATTTCAGATTACTTCGCGATATTGGTGCACCGTCAACGCTCACGGTGACGTTTCTTATTCCCTTATTCGGCACGCTCTGGGGTGCCTTGTTCCTTGGAGAAGCAATAGGACTGCAGACCGTGCTCGGAATGAGTGTCATCTTGCTCGGGACCGGACTGTCGACAGGATTTGGTCGAAGCTGGTTCAGTCGGTTTCGGCGCACCTGAGCTCACCTTAGGATTCAACGTCTCCTGTGTACGGGAGACGATACCGCTATTGAACAATGAGCCTTCTTGTTCACCCACGAGGAAAGTTGCATGAAAGCCATTTTCATTTCGAGCGGTCTTGTACTGGCTGCATTGCTGAGCCATACGCCATCAAAGGCGCAGTCAAGCGCGACCGGGCAGACATCGTCGTCGTCAACACCCAAGCCAGTTGAGACGCCGATCTATGGCAGTCAGCTGATGACTGATCGCGAACGGCAGGAGTATCGCGACAAGATGCGGGCCGCAACTACCGATGCGGAGCGAGATCAGATTCGCAAAACGCATCACGATCAGATGAAGGCTCGCGCCCAGGCAAAGGGAATTACCCTCCCTGATGAGCCGCCCGTCGCGCGTCGCGTTGGACCGCCCGCGAGCAGCAGTGGCGTCGGGCCTGGACCGAAACCGGCTGGCCCTGGCCCAAACGCTGGCCAAGGAAAAGGGCGCCCTTAGCCAATGAAGGTGCTATCAACTGATCTTGTTGCCTTGCTCGATGGCCAACGCCTTGTTCTCGCTCGAAATATCGCTAATAACGGCGTGATCAACCTGGCCATTGTTGAGTCGATCTCCGTTGAACACGCCCCGAGCCGAGCACTTGGACGCGACCGACCAGGTCGAACCCTCGATGGCGCAGGCAACCGACGAACGGCGTATACCCAGATCGACCAGCATGAAGCTGAAGAAGCCCGATTTATCCAGGATGCGATTCAGACGATCGAGCAACACCGAAAACTGGGGGGCTACTCCAGGGTGATCCTTGCCGCGGCCCCAAAAGCCTTGGGGATCCTTCGAACCCAACTCTCCCATCATGCAAGCCCTTTCCCCTTGATTGAGGTCCCCAAAAACTACACCAAGACCCCTATTACGGAGGTATCCCGGTTTCTCGCCGAGCAGGCTTAATAGGGACATATCATTCAAAGTCCCGCCCCCTTGGCGCAGCCTTACAAGGCGGTAAGGGGTTAAACGTTCCCTTTCATTGATCCGTATAAATCGTGCCGGTGTCACGGACGGGCCTCGCCCGCTAGCAATCCGCTAGCCAAATGGCCGCTCCGGAGTCGACCAAATTGATGAAAGGGTTCCAATGAAGATCAAAACACTCGCAGTAATCGGCCTTGTTTCAGCCTTGACAGGCTGCGCCCAGCTGCAGAAGCTCCAACTGAATGCAGACGCCGATGCCGCGCCTTGCCCTGAGTGCAACACCGGCAAAGAGGCCTATTACGCCACGGCCGTGACACGCCCCGGACTCTGTAACGACTATCCCGTTGAATATCGCGTCCAAATTCCGGAGACCGATGCCCGGGTCCGCCCCGTTGACCGCGTCTTTTTGAACGCCGGTAAGAGCACAACCTCAACCCGCAGCTGCGGCAAATAAGGAGTTCGTCATGGTTCGTTCACGCCTCACCACTTCCGCCGCGATTGCGCTTACCCTGACCAGTCTGTCAGCGACGGCAGCGCCTGTTATCCAGAACGACGCAACGATTATGAATAATCGCCAAGGCAGCATCACACGTCAGACCACCGTGTATGAGCCTGTCGTCATCCAGCATAGCCTGTCACCCTCTGGCCAGTTCAACGCCGGCATGATGTTTCTGACCGAACAGCTTGAGCGCAATGCGCTGGCCGACTCGCGTGCCCGCCCCACCGTGATCACAAGCTTCGTCGATCTGAACAACCTGAATGAGACCTCCCAGCTGGGTCGTCTTATCGGCGAGCACTTCATGCACCAGCTTCAGATCCGTGGCTGGAACGTCACGGACGTGCGCATGACCCGTGACCTCGTGATCAACGAAGAGGGTGAGTTCTCCTTGAGTCGTGAGCTCAAGCGTCTCCGTGGCTCCCTATCCGCAGGCAATATCGTCACGGGCACCTACACAGCGACCGTGGATGGTGTATTGTTAAGCGTCCGTGTACTGGACATCGCCTCCGGCCAGGTTGTTTCGACGGCCCAGACGCGATTCCTGCGGGACAAGTTCATTGCCTCTCTTGTTGAAAAACCAAAGGCAGTGCCCGTAATTTCTCTGACCCGTTAAACGATTGCCATCTTTTACTCGTGATACTCGCTTTGCCCAGACAGCTGCCCGTATCGGCGCGGTTGTCGGGCTGTTGCTAGTCACGGGATGCGCGAGCGTCAGTCGCGGCTTTAACGCCACCGTCGACACGGTCGACGCCGCTCTTATGAAAGAGGTCGGCATCGAACAGTGCGGCATGACGCAGGACGATGCGTTCAACGCAGTCGACAGCCGAAAACTTACGGCAGAAATCGCCCGAGAGCTGTGCCTTGCCCCTGGGCAAGACCTTCTTGCCGGTCCGAACAGTCCGGCATTGGTCATCCCCGATCTGGTCAACCTGCAGACGTTCCGACCCGAGGCTCTGGGCATCGGTTTGGGTGAAGTCTTGCGTGCGAATGTCTTCAATATCTGCAAGGTTCCCGTGCGCCAGGTTGAGCTTGCACGGAGCTTTAAGCTTGATCCCGATGGGCTGGTTGCATTATCGCGAGACCTGAACCAGGTCAAAGACAAAAATATTCCTGCTCAGTCCGCGATCATTGGTACCTATAACCTTCAGCGCAACAAGATGACGGTTGTTGTGCGAAAACTCTCACTTGAGTCATCACTGGTCGAGTCCATCGTGACGAAAGAAGTGCGCTGGCGCTGCGCCTCGCCGGGCTTTGGTCGACCCAGCTTCTCGTACACCATCAAGTAAGTCTAAAGATCCCCTGTACGGATCTAATACAACTCAACTCTAAGGCATTACTGATCCCGTACAACAGAGGAGGGTACTTGCACTGATTGTGGGCGTTGCACTTCACCGGTAGAGTTTTGATTCTTTTTTAAATCAGACTTATCTATGCGACTTATCACTTTCAAGCGTCATTCCAACGCTGCGCCCGAGATCGGCGCAAGAATTCGAACCGAACAAAATGATCAGGTGCTGCCATTTGCTGATATGGCTGCGCGCCATCAGATCAGTCACTTCCCCGTCACGATGCGGACGTTTCTGCAACAAGGCGATCAGGTCATGGCTACGGCCAAGGCCTGGGCAGCGAAACCGGACCCGGCCGTGCTCATTCCGACTAAAGGAATTATCTTTTTGCCTCCGATTGGCGACGCCGAAAAGTTTCTCTGTGTCGGCAAGAATTATCGAAAGCACTTGGCGGAGCTTGAGCGCAACAACCTGATCAAAGAAATTCCAGAGGAGCCAACGGGTTTCATTAAGCTCAATTCTTGTCTTGCTGGTCATCAGCAGACCGTCATCAAACCGAAGGGGATTGATCGACTCGACTACGAGCCTGAGCTTGTCTTTGTGATGGGGAAGCGGGCACTCGGTGCATCAAAAGAAGAGGCCTTCTCTTACGTCGCGGGCGTAACAATTCTGAATGACCTGACTGATCGCGACCTGCAACAGCGCGAAGTGAAATCAGGGTCACGGTTCTGGACCGCTAAAAACATTCCTGGATTCGGTCCGCTCGGCCCCGAGATCATCACGATGGATGAGATCGCCAACCCCTATGACCTGTGGATGATCTGTCGGGTGAACGGCGAGGAAAGAATGCGGGTGAATACGGAAGAACAGATCTGGAAGTTCCCAGACATCTTGCACCACTTTTCTCGATTTATCCCCATTGAGCCAGGCGATATGTTTTCGACTGGTGCCCCAGGTGGTGTTGCTGTTGGCAAGCCTAATGCCGAGGACTATTTCTTACGAAGTGGCGATATCGTAGAGTGCGAGATCGAAGGCATTTCAACCTTAAGTACAACTATTCACGAGGAGACAAAGTAAATGAAAACCAAACTTGCTGCTGTGGCATTGGCCGCTGCGTCGTTGCTGGCTGTGCCGGCGATGGCGCAGGATGCGTACCCATCTAAACCTATCCGATTCGTAGTGCCCTTTCCAACCAGCGGCGGTGCAGATACGCTCATTCGATTAATGTCGCCAGCGTTGACTGATCTGTGGAAACAGTCCGTTCTGGTTGAAAACAAACCGGGTGCTAGCGGTCACATCGGTGCCGCTGAAGTCGCCAAGTCAGCTCCGGATGGCTACACCCTGATGATGGGGACGACTGCATCCATCAGTGCAAAAAATGTCGATACGCTGGCCCCTGTTGCACTGGTGTCTGCATCACCCTATCTGCTGACGATCCACCCGAGCATTCCTGCAAAATCTGTCGCCGAACTGATTAGCTATGGCAAGGCAAATCCTGGTGCCCTGAAGTTTGGTTCGTCGGGCCCTGGCTCTGCCTCCCATCTGTCGGGGGAGCTCTTTAAGGCAATGTCTGGAGTAGATATGTTGCATGTGCCTTATAAAGGGACTGGTCAGGCCCTGACCGATCTGATTGCGGGCACGATCAATGTCATGTTTGCTCCTGCACAGACCGTTGTTCCGAATATCCAGTCCAACCGCCTCAAGGGCGTCGCGGTGACCAGTGCACGACGGTCTGCGTCGCTACCGGAATATCCAACCATTGCCGAAAACGGTCTGCCCGGATATGAGTCAGTCGGCTGGTTTGGTGTCTTTGCCCCCGCCAAGACACCAGCAGCGCTCGTCAACAAGATCAACGCCGATATCAACAAGACCTTAGGGCAAGATAAGATTCGCAAAGACATGCTGGCACGCGGAAGCGATCCAGGACCCGTTGGTTCTGCAGATGATTTCGCGAAATACATGCGTGCAGACATGGCCAAGTGGGCAAAACTGATCAAAGAAAAAGGTCTTGAAATTCAGTAAATGACTGCAGCCCTGACACGGCGCGCGTTACTCAAAGCCCTGGTAGCGTCATCCTTGACACTACCAGGCGCGGGTCAGACTCGACCCATCATTGATAAAAATCCCTTTGCTCTTGGTGTCGCCAGCGGCTCACCTGAACCTGACTCTGTTGTGCTGTGGACACGTCTCTACGGACCAGCATTTGTAACGAATCATGAGCAGGCCGGCGCATCCCATACAACGCATGTTGTCCAGTGGGAAATGGCACTTGATGCACAGTTCTCGAAGCTGATTCGTACGGGATCGGTCGTCGCTTCATCAACGCTGGGCTACTCGGTGCATGCAGAGCCCACAGGACTCACACCAGATCAATGGTATTTCTATCGGTTTCGCATCCATGGATATATAAGTCCGGTCGGCAGAACCCGCACGCTGCCTGCACCTTCAGCGATGCCGGAACGACTGCGAATTGCCTATTGCTCCTGCCAGAACTATGAACATGGCTATTTCAGCGCTTACCAGGAGATGCTGAAAGATGCGCCTGATCTCGTCTTGTTTCTGGGGGACTACATTTATGAATACGCAGGGGGTCGGGCAAAGCAGCCCGTTCGACCCCTACCCCAAGGCTGGGTGTTATCCCTGGAAGACTACCGCGAACGCTATGCGATCTATCGCCAGGATCCAGATCTTCAGGCGATGCATGCCGCGTGCCCCTGGGTCGTAACCTGGGACGATCACGAGGTACAAAATGATTACGCGGGTCTGCAGGCTGGTAGCCAAGGGCCTGCGCACCCAGACTTTCTGTCTCGGCGTGCTGCCGCCTATCAGGCGTATTACGAACACATGCCGATTCGACGATCGACATTAGTGAATGGGCTTGATGGCCTGAAGCAAGGGGCCGCACTTCGTCTCTATCAACGGCTTGACTATGGTCGGCTGGCATCCCTTAACGTTTTAGATTTGCGCCAGTATCGGTCCCCGCAAGCCTGTAATCCGAAAGGCCGGACGGGAGGCGCAATAATTGAGGCTGCGTCCTGCGAGTCACTCCTTGATCCGACACGGTCGCTGCTGGGCGAAGAGCAGGTCCAGTGGCTAGAGTCTCAACTCACCGCAGCCCAACAGGCACGATGGGCCGTGGTTGGCCAACAGACGGTCTTCAGCCCGTGGCTGATCCCACAGAAGGGGCGTCTTCTGCAGCGGAACGACGGCTGGGACGGTTACCCCATCGACCGCCAACGAATTCTTAAAACTGTCCGCCAAGCGGGTCTGAAGAATCTCGTGTTTTTGGGAGGCGATATCCATGAGCACTGGATCGGGCATATCAAAGAAGACTTTAGTAACCCCAAGAGCCAGACGCTGGGCGTAGAGTTTTGCGGCACCTCCATCGCCAGCCGAACCAGCGGGGAGCCGTCACTGGCTGCCAGGCTCGCGGCAAATCCGCATTTTGTTTTTGCCGATGCAAGCTACCGGGGGTATGGGCTCGCCGAGTTTACGAATAAGCAGCTCACGATCGTACTCAAGGCAGTTCGAGACGCTCGCCAACGGGATAGCGAGGCCTTCATTTTGGCCTCGTTTAAAGTCGCCGCTGGCACACAGTTGATCGAACAGCTCAGTCCATAACCGGTACCGCCACAAACGGGTAGTACACTTCGGGGCAAATTTATTGAAAGGCTGCCGTGAAGTCGCTCCTTGCATCTCTTATTGGGTTCTTCGTCCTGTTTGGGACCGCCACCGTTCAGGCCTCGGAAGGGGTCGGTCGATCCTCAGAGGAAAATCGTTACAGCAGCGCACTTACACGATATTTCTCAGCTCATGAATCCGATGAGTGGTATCTGGGGTTGTCCCCGGTGACACACCATTACAACCCGAGCAGCGAACACTCGCCAGTCTGGCTTGTTGGTGTTCAGCGAATTAGAAAGTCACGGGATATTGCTGGAATTGCCTATTTTTCAAATTCATTTCAGCAGCCCAGTGTGTTTATCTATCCCTGGGGAAAGATCTACCGGAATTTTTTAGGGCGGCCAAAGGTTTTCGCACAGTGGGGGGCTGGCCTGCTCTATGGCTACCGAGATCCATATGAAGATAAAGTCCCGTTTAACCATAATGGCTACTCACCGGGGTACATCATTTCACTTGGCTACGAGTTTGATAACCGAATCCAGACCAAGATAAATCTGCTGGGTACCGCGGGAATCATGTTCCAAGTATCGCTTCCACTGAAGTAAGCGGGCCTTGCTCTACTCTCATCTGATACACGAACGAGAGGGTCGACGATGCAATTCAAAACGCTTAAGTTTTTAATCGCCAGAACGAGTCTGATTGGGCTTGTCGCGCTACTCACAGGGTGTGCTGTCGGCCAGTACGGGCCGTCCCAAGAGACCCTGGGCATGTCTAAGGAACAGCTCAGTGAGCGCATGGGAAACCCCACCGGAGAATGGACCACCGGCGAAGGCACCCTTCTGGAGTATGCCCGTGGGCCCTATGGGAAACACACATTCTTCATTACGTTAGACGCACAACAAAAAGTGGTACGGTCTTCGCAGGTGTTGACCTTGGAAAACTTTGACAAGATCACACTAGGGATGACCGCTGAAGAGGTTCGACGACTGATTGGCCGATCATTCGAGGTCGCATCGCTTGCCCGAGATCGCGGGGAGGTCTGGTCTTATCGTTTCGAGTCTGTTTTTTGTGAGTGGTTTCAGATTGAATTTTCGAAAGAAAAGCTTGTCAGATCAAAAGGGATGGGCATTCCACCCGAATGCTCTTTTGACGATGCGCGCGACTAATTAATGAAAGGACTGTCATGCGACAACTGATTTCAAGTGGTTCCCCGTTTGAAAAAACCATGGGGTACTCCCGGGCTGTGGTCCAGGGTAATTTTTGTTTTGTCTCTGGAACAACTGGCTATGACTACAGCAAAATGGTCATGCCCGATGCCGTTGCAGAGCAGGCGGAAAACGCCCTGAAGACAGTTCAAGGGGCACTTGCTCAGGCAGGATTTGAGATGAACGATGTGGTTCGCGTGAACTACTACATCTCTGACCCCGCATTCAGTGATGCGATCATCCCGGTGCTCGGTCTCTGGTTCTCAGAGATTCGACCCGCAGCAACGCTACTGGTTGTTCAGCTCATGAAACCTGAGATGAAAATTGAAATTGATGTCACCGCAATGAAGGCCTAAGTCCGCTTTCGCTCAATCACAACCAGCTGAAAAAGCCCGCCAAAACTGGACCGATTCTGCTTAACCGACAGGTCTGGCTGCTTCGGCAGCCATGCCATCAACCCCTGATCCAAAAGATCCCCGGCAAAGGGTTCGAGCCGCTTTAACACCGGCTTCCAAAAATATCGCATGGGATTCCACCAGCGGGGCATCGAGTAGTCGAGCACGATCAGTCGACCCCGTGGTTTCAGCACTCGCACCGCTTCGGTTAGCGTTTTACGACGCACCTCAGCGGGCTGCTCATGCAGCAGAAAAAATGACAACACCTGGTCAAAACTCACGTCTGCAAATGCCATATCTGTCGAGTCCATACAGTGCAGAGCCACTTGAGGGTTGGGCCCAAGCTTTGCGGCAAGATTTCCAAGTTGAACCGGCAGAATATCCACAACATCTAGCCGCGCAGTCGAGTCCATGCGCCCCACCATTAATGGGGTGATGTCTCCATAGGCACAGGCAATCTGAAGCGTCCTCCCTGTTAGAGGCCGACCAAATTGCTCAAGTACTGAGGATCGGAGCCGGTTGTAGTTACCCCAAAGGATGAGATTCACCATCCATTGCCGCTCAAAGAATCGTACGGCCTTGGGATGGATGTACGCCCACCAGTAGTTCGTACGGAGATACTCCGGCACGGGTATCGCCGATGATGCATACGTTGGTCTATGGTCTGGATTCGGCGTGTTGTGTGTGGTCATGAGACGAGATTGAAGGGGCATGAGTCCTGAAGATAGATGATTTTTTTAAACGAAGGGTCGTAAAATCTCAATAAAACATCAAAACTAAACCGCATTTATAGATTTGGTATCGAGACAAACATGCAAAATTGAGGCAGGCGTTAAAAAGAGGGAGTCGTATGTCTTCTACAGTCGTGAGTCCACAGCCACTTCCAATGTCTGCAGCATTTTCGTTCCTTGCAGCAGGCTGGAGAGATCTCAGCGCCACCGGCTATCGAGGTGTTGTCTACGGGGTGATCTTTGTCGCTATGGGCTACGCAGTCAGACTGGTCTACGACAATCTCTGGCAGATGACGATGGGCTTATCTGCAGGATTTTTTCTGCTCGGACCATTTTTGTGCTGTGGCATCTACGATCTTTCTCGTCAGCATGATCGGGGCTACAAACCCAATGTCTCCGCAAGCACCATGAGCTGGTCACGCAACTGGAAATCGATTGCTTTTTTTGCGGCGATTCTGACGTTTTTCATGATCGTCTGGGCACGCGTCTCTGTGGTCTTGTTCGCCTTGTTTGGTGCTCACAACTATCCTGATCTACGTCAGATGATCGAAAAAATTATCTCGTTTGAGAACCTTGAATTTCTCATCGTCTGGTCGGGTGTCGGCTTTGTATTTGCAAGCCTTGTTTTTGCGATCTCGGTGATTTCTATGCCCATGCTGCTTGATCGCGGCACTGACACGATGGAGTCCATTTTTGCAAGCGCAAAAGCACTCTGGAGCAACCCGGGCCCGATGTTCGTCTGGGCACTGTCGATTGCCATCATTATCGGTCTGAGTCTTGTGGTCTTCCTGCCGTTACTGGCGATTACCGCACCACTGATCGGGCATGCCACCTGGCATGCCTATAAGCGTTTAGCGCCGCGCTAACTGATCGACACGCTTTTCAAGTCGATCGATCGCATCTCGAAAAGTGCGGATCGCCTGATGATGGGCGTCCGCCTGGACGCGAGTGACCACCAGATCAGATTCATGGATCGCATAGTCAGCGACCTGTTTTGCGATCAGCCCTGCTGGCGAATTTTTCCAGAAACGATCCCAGGGTGAGACGCGTTCTTTAATCAGACTGGTCAGAGGACCAAGGCGCTCAGCCACCATGGCGTCCCCTTCAATGCGAATGGGCTTTTCAAGATCGGTGGTAATGACAATTGTGACGTCTGGTTCAGCGATCGTCTGATCGCCTGTCGGTTCGGTCGTCTGACCTGAGCGAGACGACCGAAACCCCACTTCTTTGAGCAGACCATCTCGCTCAACAGACCAGTCCACACTTCCCCCAACTGGGAAAACGATGCGAAGTCGCTTTCCCGACAACCCTTTTAATGCGAGGTGAAACGGTTCATCTCGTTCGATGGACCAGTTGATCACCGCGATCAGGTTGTTGACCATCTGGTCCGTTAACCGTTCACCTGTGTGATGCCAGCAAGCTGCCAGCCGGTATCACCAGACTTCACGCGATGCAGCGTCCAGATCTCATCAAAATCAGCAGCAGGGGCGTCTGCAGCCTCGCGGATAAGACCGGAGAAGCGGACCTGAACTTCATCCACGGGTTTGCCGAAATCGTCGGTCGCGTCGGTCATGCCCAGCCACTCGGCATCAAGATTGACAACCTGCGTCTGGTTTTCTGTTCCGCGGCGTCCTGCAATCTGGTGCGAGAGTTCGCGTGTCATCTCCGGGGTGCAGAAATCCGCCAGCGCATGAATGTCGCCCTTATCCCAGATTGCCTGAAGGCGCGTGAACTGCTCGCGGGCAACCTTCATAAAGGCGTCAATGTCTGTCTGCGAGATCGTCGATGCGGCTGGCGCTGCCATGGGTGCAGCGGTCGAGGCAGCAGACTGCTCGGGCCAGGCCACTTGACCCGGACGGGCTTCAGCACCGAGGTCCGTGTTGCCATAGCCACTCTTGGCCATCGCTGGCTGACCGTAAGCACCTGCCGCCTGACGGCGCGCCGAGAGCATGCGGAACACAATGAAGACTGCCATGACCGCCAACACGATGAGCAACAGGCTCATCAGCTCTTCACCGAGCCCAAGGTAAGAGGCCAATGCCGCAAGTCCAAGGCCTGCAGCAATCCCCGCCAAGGGGCCCATCCAGCTCTTACGCGCAGCCTGGCCGGCAGCAGCAGTCGCAGGCTGTGCTGCACTCGGTTGCTGCGCCGTCTGGCCCTGAGGGGCTGTCTGAGGCTGAGCCGGTTTAGCGGGCACGTTCTGAGGCGTTGCCCGGCTTGGCGCCATCCGCCCGACGTTAGAGCCGCCGCCCAGGCGCTTGGCCTCTGCTTCAAAAATTGGGGCGGCAAATACAAATCCACTAATCACTACGGCAAGCCACTTCGAATGTCTCACTGTCTGTCTCCTAAGTTAGAGCTTTACGGCCTGATGCAAGGCCACTACACCAGCCGTCATCGTACTAAAACGAACCACATCGAAACCAGATTCACGCATCATTTGTGCGAGTTCTTCCGGCCCCGGGTGCATGCGGATTGACTCAGCCAGATAACGGTAACTGGCCTCATCGTCCGCAATCTTTCCTCCAAGCCACGGCAGCACCTTAAAGGAGTACAGATCGTAGACTTTCTCCAGGGGGGCTGCCACTTTGGAAAACTCTAAGACCATGCATTTGCCGCCAGGTTTCAGCACCCGGTGCATTTCCTTCAACGCGGCCGGCTTATTGGTCATGTTCCGCAACCCAAATGCAACCGTTACCAGGTCAAAGTACTGATCCGGGAAAGGGAGGTGTTCGGCGTCGGCCACGACCGAAGGGGTGGGATAGCCTTCATCGATCAGTCTGTTTCTGCCTCGCAGCAGCATCTGTCCGTTGATATCCGACATAACGACCCGGCCCTGAGGACCGACCTTGCGGGCAAACGCGAGCGCAAGGTCTCCCGTCCCGCTGGCGACGTCCAAGACCCGCTGGCCAGGCCGGACATTTGCATGGGCGATCGTCGTGGCCTTCCAGAGCCGGTGCATGCCTGCGGACATGACGTCATTCATCAGGTCATAGCGCGCTGCGACCGAGTCAAAGACCCGAGCGACCCGCTTGGCCTTTTCGCCAGTCGGGACTTCTTCAAAACCAAAATGGGTGGTGTCAGGGGCGTGTTGTGTCATGTCTGCATTCTAATAGCCGGGGGCCTACGTGACGCTCAGGACGGATCACGCGAGGCGCCGGCAGCAGCCAGGCGATCGAGATAGTTCTGCCAGAGCTCGTCCTGGTTGGCGCCAAGCCAGGCCAGGTACTCCCAGGTAAATAAGCCCGAATCATGGCCGTCGCTAAAAGTTGGTTTGACAGCGTAGTGCCCCACAGGCTCAAGCGCCTGGATCTGCACGTCCCGCTTCCCGACCTGCAAGACCTCTTGGCCCGGGCCGTGGCCCTGGACTTCGGCCGACGGGGAATAGACCCGCAGCAGTTCAAACGGCAGTCGATAGACCGTCCCGTCCTCGTAGCCAATTTCCAAAAGCCGCGAGGACTGGTGGACTGTCAGCTCAGTAGGCGGCGTAGCGGTAACAGTTAATCTGGTCATGGCGGATGTCACTTAGTTGTCATATTGCGGTTCTACAGTCCGAGTCTAGCCTGTCTAATTTGGTTAGCATGGCAGACATTACAGGCCTTAGGCCTTTGGAAGATGCAAAGCACCATTCTAGTTATTGAAGACGAGCCCGCTATTGCCGAGCTGCTGTCCGTCAACCTGGGGTTTTCAGGTCACAGGGTGTTGATCGCCTCGGACGCGGAGATCGCCCAGGGGATGATCCAGTCCCAACTGCCAGACCTGATTCTGTTGGACTGGATGCTGCCCGGTATGTCAGGCGTTCGGTTCGCCAAGAAACTGCGCGCCGATGAACGAACCCGAGAGGTCCCCATCATCATGCTCACGGCGCGCAACGATGAGGCCGACAAGGTGGAGGGGCTTGAGGTTGGCGCCGACGACTACATCACCAAACCCTTCTCCCCAAAGGAGTTGATGGCCCGAATTAAAGCCGTGCTGCGCAGACGCGCGCCTCAGTTGACGAATGAGACGGTTGAGATCCGTGGTCTAAAACTAGATCCCGAGACCCACCGCATCTGGGGTAACGGCCAGCTCCTTGAGCTTGGCCCAACCGAATTTCGCCTGCTTCACTTTTTTATGACCCATGCCGAACGCGTGCACAGCCGTGCGCAGCTGCTCGACCAGGTTTGGGGAGACCACATCTTTGTCGAGGAGCGCACCGTCGACGTCCACATACGACGTCTGCGTAAAGGCCTTGAGCCTACCGGCCACGATGCCCTGATCGAAACGGTTCGAGGGGCGGGTTACCGGCTGAGCGCTACCGAACCCCGCTAGCCACCATCCGCCGGCCGGGGAAGCGATAATCCCGGCATGATTGGATTCTGGTTTCGCACCTTCCTGGCCATGCTGGGCATCGCCGCGGTCGCCCTTTTGTTCACGGCGATTGGCGGGGCAAGTTCTGGCTGGGCAGTCGCCGTCATTATTCTTGGCTGGTGGCTGGTCTACCACCTGTTCTATCTGCAGCGCATGATGCAATGGATGGAGGACTTCCGACTAGAGAAGGTCCCCCATGGCTCAGGAATATGGGATGTCCTGTTCTCAAAAGTCTATCGGGTCGCGCGTACTCGAGAGCAACAACGGCAGGAGCTCGCTGAAGCGCTTAAGGATTTTCGCAACGCGACCGAGGCCATGCCCGACGGTGTCGTCACCCTTGATGAAGACAATCATGTGATCTATGCCAACGAGCAGGCAGAAGAGCAGCTGGGAATCAGCAGTGTCAAAGATGCTGGCCGCAACCTGATCAACATTGTTCGGCACCCAGACTTCGTCGCTTACATCAACGGTGTAGCCTGGGAAAAATCAATCATTCTGCGCGGGGTTCGAGATTCGGACCGCGTACTCCAGGTCCAGCTGATCCCCTATGGCACGCGGCAGCGTCTGCTAATGACTCGAGACATTACCCAATTGGATCGTCTCGAGACAACCCGACGAGACTTCGTTGCAAATGTCTCGCATGAACTGAAAACTCCGCTGACGGTACTAAATGGATTTCTAGAGACGATCCGTGAACTGCCGGTCACCGATGAACAGCGCCAGCACTACCTGGGGCTTATGCAGGGCCAGGCCCATCGTATGCAGAACATTGTTGATGATCTGCTCGTCCTATCGAAACTGGAGTCAACGACCAGTACCAGCCAGGAAGAACCGATCGCGATGCGACCGATCATCGACCGACTGATGGCCGATGCGATGAACATGAGCCGCGGCCAGCATCAGATTATTGTTGCCAGCATCGCCGAGGCGAAGCTTATTGGCGCAGAGGACGAGCTCGTGAGTGCTTTTTCAAACCTGGTAAGCAATGCGGTGCGCTATACCCCTGAGCAGGGCACGATCACGCTGGACTGGGAAATCGACGCACGGGGCCAAGGCGTCTTTAGCGTCCAAGATACGGGTCCTGGAATTGCCTCGCAGCATCTACCAAGACTGACGGAGCGCTTTTACCGCGTGGATCGAAGTCGTTCCCGAGAGACGGGGGGTACCGGGCTGGGGCTTGCGATCGTGAAGCACGTCGCGACACGCCATCAGGCGCAGCTGGTGATTGATAGTGAAGTCGGCAAGGGAAGCCGGTTCTCGATTCTCTTCCCCTTAAAGCGCCTACAGCTGCCGCCCGCCTGAAGCGGGCCGACACAGCCTTAGACGAGAACGCGTTCGATACCACCGCTATTGGCAGACTCCACATACTGGGTGAGCCACTGCTCCCCAAGCACATGCTTAGCCAGTTCAACAACGATGTAATCCGCATCCACCGAGACGTCTTCTGAATAGCGCGATAAGCCCTGCAAACAAGACGGGCAGGACGTCAGAATCTTCACCTGGGTATCCTGACCCGATTCCTGACGGATCTTGTCAGAACCCTTGCGCATCTCTTCTTCCTTACGAAAGCGCACCTGCGTCGAGATATCTGGTCGGGTCACCGCAAGCGTTCCCGACTCGCCACAGCAACGGTCGTTTTTCGTAATCGCACCGTTCTGGTCGCTGTTCATCAGTGTGTTGACGACCTTCAATGGCTGGTGCTGCTTCATCGGGCTGTGGCATGGGTCGTGGTACATGTAACGAACCCCTGTCACAGACTCGAGTCGCACGCCTTTTTCCATCAGGTACTCGTGGATATCAATGATGCGACAGCCCGGGAAGATCTTCTCAAACTCATAACCGGCGAGCTGGTCGTAACAGGTTCCGCAGGAGACAACGATGGTCTTGATGTCCAGGTAATTGAGCGTATTGGCAACACGATGAAAGAGCACACGGTTATCGGTGATGATCTTTTCCGCTTTATCAAACTGTCCGCTGCCCCGCTGTGGATAGCCGCAACAGAGATAGCCCGGCGGCAACACGGTCTGCACACCGACATGCCAGAGCATGGCCTGGGTCGCCAGCCCCACCTGTGAGAACAGCCGCTCAGAGCCGCAGCCGGGAAAGTAAAAAACCGCCTCAGTTTCGCTCGTCGTACGCTTGGGATCGCGGATGACCGGCACGTAGTTGGCGTCTTCAATATCCAGCAGGGCTCGGGCAGTCTTCTTGGGCAGATTGCCCGGCATCTTTTTATTGACAAAGTGAATCACCTGCTCGCGGATGGGCGCACGCCCAAGCGTCGCCGGAGGCTTTGCTGTCTGGGCGCGGGCGAGCTTTTTGAACAAGTCATTCGCCAGTCGCTGCGCCTTGTAGCCCCATTCGATCATGACCTTGCGGGCCAACTGAATCGTCTGGGGATTCGTCGCATTTAAGAAGAGCATCGACGCCGAGGCGCCTGGATTAAATTTCTTCTTGCCCATCTTGCGCAACAGATTGCGCATGTTCATAGAGACATCACCGAAGTCGATGTTCACTGGGCAAGGCGTGAGGCACTTGTGGCAGACCGTACAGTGGTCAGCGACATCACCGAATTCATCCCAGTGTTTAATCGACACACCGCGACGGGTCTGTTCCTCGTATAAGAAGGCTTCGATCAGCAGCGAGGTCGCCAGAATCTTGTTGCGTGGCGAATAGAGCAGATTTGCCCGTGGCACGTGGGTTGCGCAGACGGGCTTGCACTTTCCGCAGCGCAGACAGTTCGCGAACGAGTCCGCAATCGACCCGATATCAGACTGCTGCATGATCAGGCTCTCGGCCCCCATCAGACCAAACGACGGAGTGTAGGCGTTCTCTAAGTTGCCCCCACGGAGCAGCTTGCCTGCGTTAAAGCGTTGCTCCGGATCGACCTTTTGCTTGTATTCGGCAAAGGCGTCCAGTTCTGCCTCGGACAGAAACGCCATCTTGGTAATGCCAATGCCGTGCTCACCAGAGATCACACCGTCTAAAGACTTGGCGATCTCCATGATCCGGGCGACTGCGTGGTGCGCCTCTTGGAGCATGTCGTAATCATCTGAGTTCACCGGAATGTTGGTGTGAACGTTTCCGTCCCCCGCATGCATGTGAAGCGCAACAAACACCCGTGAACGCAATACTGTCTGATGTGTTTCTTCGATGCGCGCCATGATGGGGGCGAAGGCGGTTCCGCTGTAGATCCCGCGCAGCGGCTCACGAAGTTCCCGTTTCCATGAGATCCGAACCTGGTGCTCCTGAATCAGACTAACAAGCTTCAGTTCTTCTGTCGCTGAGGCAAGTCGCTCTGCAAGCACCGACTGGCTCAGATCAATCCCATGCTCGGCAAGTCCCTTGACAAGCGTACTCACGGGCTCATACAGGTGATTCAAAAGATAGGACCAGCGGCCCTCGATCCGATCCAACAGTGCCAAGGCCAGCTGATTGCGGCGCTCGAGATCTTCTTCAACCGTCTGATCCGTTGCATGCCGCTGGTGTAACTGGGTCGCCGGCCATGGGCTGGTTAGCAGTTCACGAAATGCCTTAACCGCTTTGAGCTTATTGCTAATCGACAGCTCAATGTTGATTCTCTCAATCGCATTGGTGTACTCCCCCATGCGCGGCAGCGGGATTACAACGTCTTCGTTAATCTTGAAGGCGTTCGTGTGACGCGCAATCGCAGCGGTGCGGGCGCGCTCGGACCAGAATGCCTTGCGCGCTTCCGGAGAGATTGCAACGAATCCCTCGCCCGCATGGCCATTTGCCAGTCGAATCACCTCGGAGGCGGCCTTCGCAACCGCATCCTGGTCATCGCCAACTATGTCACCAATCAAGACCATCTTGGGCAGTGAACCACGCTTACTCTTAGTGCCGTAGCCAACTGCTCGCAGATAACGCTCATCTAAGTGCTCAAGTCCGGCCAGCAGTGCGCCACCAGGTTTCTGGTCGAGATAATTCTTGATCTCCACAATCGAGGGTACGGCCTCTTGCGCGTTCCCGAAAAACTCTAGACAGACGGTTCGAATGTGGCTTGGCATGCGATGCAGTACCCAACGCGCGCCCGTGATCAGTCCGTCACAGCCTTCTTTCTGAATGCCAGGCAGGCCGCCTAAGACCTTATCGGTCACGTCCTTACCCAGGCCCAGACGGCGAAAACGCCAGCCTTCCAGGGCGATCGTTTCTGAACGAATCGGTGCACCTTTCATCGTGCCTGAGACGCCATCTCCCGGCACAAACTGCTCGGGGGCGTACCAATTGAGCTGAAACTCGACCATCGGAGCGTCATGAATCTTGCTCATGTTGTGACCGATTCGCGTCACTTCAAGCCAGTTCCCCTGCGGATCCACCATACGCCACCAGGCCAGGTTATCGATCGCCGTTCCCCAGAGCACTGCCTTCTTGCCGCCGGCGTTCATGGCGATGTTGCCGCCGATACAAGAGGCGTCTGCAGATGTGGGGTCCACAGCAAAGACAAGGCCTGCCGCATCGGCTGCATCAGAGACACGTCGTGTGACGACACCTGCACCACTGAAAATCGTCGAAACGGATTCTGAAAGCCCCGGTAGAACAATGCGTTCCACGGGGCCGAGTGTCTCGAATTTTTCGGTATTGATCACCGCTGATCGCGGCGTCAACGGCACTGCGCCACCGGTATATCCCGTACCACCCCCGCGCGGGATGATGGTGAGACCACAGGCGATACAACCCTTCACCAGCGCAGGGATCTCGGCTTCGCTGTCTGGCGTGAGTACCACAAAGGGATACTCCACACGCCAGTCAGTTGCATCCGTGACGTGCGAGACCCGTGAGAGCCCATCGAACTTAATGTTGTCTGACGCCGTAACTTTTTGAAGCGCACGTCGAACCTGACGACGCAGACGATTCGTTTCTTCAAATGCCGCATCAAAGGCTTCGATCGCCTGGCGTGCCAACTCGAGCAGCCGACCCACCTTTTGGTCACGGGTCATCTCGGCAGCGGACGGCGTTGCCCCCCGCATTGCGGAGGCCTCAATCGTATCGATGGTACGCCGACGATCGACTTCGTTCAGTCGATGAAACAACGCCTCGATCAACTGACGACGGCGCTTGGTGTTATCTAACAGATCATCTTGCAGGTAAGGATTGCGGCTTACCGCCCAGACATCGCCCAATACCTCGTAGAGCATGCGGGCCGAACGACCAGTTTTGCGCTCTTGGCGCAGCTCAGAGATCAGTGCCCAGCCCTCTTCTCCCAACACCCTCAGAACAATCTCGCGATCTGAGAACGAGGTGTAGTTATAGGGAATCTCGCGCAGACGACCGGCATCACGCGTGGGATCCGCGCGATCGAGATGAGCCAGAATCTTCGGGTCTATGGGTGCGTTCATGAGGGCCAAAAATGTTACCGAATTGCGCATTTTCCCTGTTTTCTGAGGTTTGTCTTGGTCTGAATTGCTCCATGAAGTAGGGCTTTGGGTGATTTGGGTTATAAAACGAGTCATGGGCACTGATTACCTGAGAAAAATCCTGACCGCCAAGGTCTATGACGTGGCAGAGGAAACCCCTCTAGAACCCGCGCCGGGGCTGAGCCGGCGACTGAAAAACCGGGTACTGTTAAAGCGTGAGGACATGCAGCCGGTGTTCTCGTTCAAGCTACGGGGGGCCTATAACAAAATGGCCCGTCTGAGCCAGGAACAACTGGCCCGAGGCGTGATCGCCGCTTCCGCTGGAAACCATGCCCAGGGCGTGGCCTTATCGGCAAAGAAGATGGGCTGTAGGGCCGTGATCGTAATGCCCGTGACCACCCCCAGCGTCAAGATTGACGCCGTGCGCGCTTTTGGCGCAGAAGTCGTCCTTTACGGGGACTCTTATTCCGATGCCTATGCCCACGCCCTGACGCTTCAGGCATCCCAAGGACTGACCTTTGTGCATCCCTTCGATGATCCAGAAGTGATTGCGGGCCAGGGCACGATTGCCATGGAGATCCTGCAGCAGTTTCAAGAGCCGATTGATGCGGTATTTGTGGCCATTGGAGGCGGAGGGCTCATTGCCGGAATCGCCAGTTATCTGAAACAAGTAAAACCCGAGGTCAAGGTCATTGGGGTTCAGATGCGCGATTCTGATGCGATGGCCCAGTCCATCGCCGCGGGACATCGCGTGGTCTTGAAAGACGTGGGCTTGTTTTCCGATGGCACCGCGGTCAAACAGGTGGGCGAAGAGACGTTCCGGCTGTGTCAGAAGTATGTCGATGAGATTCTGATTGTTGATACCGATGCAGTCTGTGCAGCCATCAAAGATGTCTTCGAGGACACCCGGGCGATTCTGGAACCGGCCGGTGCGTTGGCGATCGCGGGCTTAAAAGCCTGGGTCGCTCAAGAGGCCGCAGAAAACAAAACCCTGATCGCGGTGGCCTGTGGGGCCAATATGAATTTTGATCGCCTGCGCTTTGTCAGCGAACGCGCCGAAATTGGTGAACAGCGCGAGGCGGTATTTGCCGTCACGATTCCCGAAGAGCGCGGAAGCTTTCGACGTTTCTGCGAGAGCATTGGGAACCGTAATGTCACCGAGTTCAACTACCGTATTGCCGATGCGCAGGCGGCGCACATCTACGTGGGCCTTCAGGTTCGGAATCGACAGGAGGCCAAAGAGATTGCCCTAGGGTTTCAGGCGGCTGGATTTACGACCTTAGATCTCACGGACGATGAACTCGGCAAGCTACATCTACGTCATATGGTCGGTGGGCGCTCTCCACTAGCGCATCACGAACGGATCTTTCGGTTTGAGTTTCCCGAGCGTCCAGGGGCGTTGATGCGGTTCTTATCGAGCATGCACCCCGATTGGAATATCTCTCTCTTTCACTACCGCAACCACGGGGCGGACTACGGTCGGATTCTGGTGGGCATTCAGGTCCCCGGTCAGAACGAAGAAGCCCTGCAGGCGTTTCTCAACCAGCTAGGGTATCCCTACTGGGATGAGACCGAACACCCGGGATACCGGATGTTTCTTTCTGTCTGAATCTTTGACACCTTAGCAAGACGCAATCGCTCACGTATGGTGCTTCTTCTTCAGAAAAGGAGAAGCACGCCATGCGACTGGCAATTGTGGAAGACGACCCACTGATTTCCTCTCAGGTGCTGGGCTACGGTGCCATGATCGGTGTCACCGGCGAGGTCTTTCGATCAGGCCGGCAATTTCTTAAGCACGTCTCGGCGGCAGGCTTTGATCTTGCGCTACTCGATCTTCGACTCCCCGATATTCATGGGCTTGAAGTGCTCGACAAACTGAAGGCGCAAGAGCAGCTTCAGACACGGCCAATTCCTGTCATGGTAGTGACCGGCTGCAACGATGTCACCGCCATGGAAAACGCCTTTGATCGAGGGGCGATGGACTACGTGGTTAAACCCGCGAAACCAGAGGAGCTGCTGATTCGGGCGAAGGCGATTCGCCGCAGGCTTCAGCCTCAGTTGTTTGAGGAGACGCCCATCACCGCCGGGCCATTTTTTCTGAACCTCGCCACACTTCAGGTCTTTCGTGATGACCAAGAAATTGTGCTCTCCGCCAGAGAGTTTCGCCTGGCTTGGCTTTTCTTTCAGCGTCGCGGCGAGGTTGTCTCCCGAGCTGAGATCCTAAGGTGCGTATGGGGTCGGCTGGACCTGATGGCGTCTAGGACACTGGATACCCACGTCGGACGCCTGCGAAAAAAACTGCAGCTCGACCAGACTGATTTGGTCAGACTCAGGCCAATCTACGGTGTGGGTTACCGATTAGATGTTTTCCTTTAAAATCAAGGGGTTTCCGTTACTTTCAACCCCATGCAGCTCATTACGCTTGGCCTGAACCATCACTCCGCGCCGCTCTCCCTTCGAGAGCGTTTGGCGTTTCCTGGAGAGGCACTTCGCGAAGGGCTGAGTGAACTGCGGGCAAGACTCGGACAATCGGCTCCCGAACAGGCGTTGCTCTCCACCTGTAATCGAACCGAGATGTATCTTGCAGCCGAAAACTCCTCGCAGGCGAAAGCTGAAGCCTTGGACTGGCTTGCCTGGAAATCTGGCACCGCCGAAAAAACCTTGGCGCCACATCTCTATCAACTGCCCAATGACCAGGCCGTCCGTCATGCGTTTCGGGTCGCCTGCGGTCTGGATTCAATGGTGATTGGAGAGCCGCAGATTCTTGGGCAGATGAAGCT
>JACCDS010606650.1_pt1 | contig 41110 bp, 42 predicted proteins | sample 7446441 | NCBI WGS metagenome assembly JACCDS01 (sample SAMN15323445, study PRJNA562643) | freshwater metagenome | isolation source: river surface water | place: USA:Blue River Watershed | collected 2017-08-17 | reverse complement strand
TGCACTCCGGTGCGCTCGGCTGGGTCGGCCTGATTTCGATGGGCTCGATCTATTACCTGCTGCCGCGCCTGTCCGGCAAAAAGGAAATGTGGAGCGTGCGTCTGATCGAGTGGCACTTCTGGACTGCCACCATCGGCATCGTGCTGTACATCGCATCGATGTGGATCGCCGGCGTGATGCAGGGCCTGATGTGGCGCGCAGTGAATGACGACGGCACGCTGACCTACAGCTTTGTCGAGAGCGTGAAGGCGACTTTCCCGTACTACGTGATCCGCATGACCGGCGGCGTGCTGTACCTGGCTGGCATGCTGATGATGGCCTACAACATGTTCAAGACTGTGAGCGGCAGCAAGCCGGTGGATACCCGTAGCCCGGCCGCAGCCGGCGCACACGCGTAATACTGGAGAGAACTGAATGAAATTCGCTCATGATTCCATCGAACGCAAGCCCTGGCTTCTGATCGTGCTGGTGATTTTGGTCGTCAGCATCGGCGGCCTCGTCGAGATCGTCCCGCTGTTCTTCCAGAAGTCGACCACCGAGCCGGTCGCCGGTCTGACACCGTACAGCGCATTACGTCTGGCCGGTCGCGACATCTACGTTCGCGAGGGCTGCTACAACTGCCATTCGCAGATGATCCGTCCGTTCCGCGCCGAGACCGAGCGTTACGGTCACTACTCAGTCGCCGGCGAATTCGTCTACGACCGTCCGTTCCAGTGGGGCTCTAAGCGTACCGGTCCGGACCTCGCGCGTGTCGGCGGTCGCTATTCCGACGAATGGCATCGCGCTCACCTGGTCAATCCGCGTGACGTGGTGCCGGAGTCGAACATGCCGGGCTATCCGTGGCTCGCGCAGACGGCGCTCAACCCGCAGGACATCGTGCCGAAGATGACTGCACTCAAGCGACTCGGCGATCCGTACACCGATGAGCAGATTGCAGCCGCACCGAAAGAGCTCGAAGGCAAGAGTGAACTCGACGCGCTGATCGCCTACCTGCAAGGGATGGGAACGCAGATCAAGGCACGGAGGTAAGCATGGACTTTTCGACGCTGTTAACCGATGCGCGCAGCATCCTGACGGTGGTATGCCTGCTGACTTTCGTCGGCATCGTGTACTGGACCTTTATCGCGCACCGCAAGCAAGACTTCGATGAGGCGGCCATGCTGCCTTTCGCGGATGAGGAAACGAATAATATGAAGCAGGAGCCGCGTCATGGCTGATTTCATTAACGGTTTTTGGGGTATCTATGTCGCTGTACTGACGATCATCTCGATCATTGGCTGCGGAGTACTGCTGTGGTCGCAGTCGAAGGTCAAGACCGAGCTGACGAAGGATGGCAAGGCGAAGACGACCGGCCACTCGTGGGACGAGGGGCTCGAAGAGCTGAACAACCCGATGCCGCGCTGGTGGATGTGGATGTTCTACATCACCATCGTATTTGGCTTCGCCTATCTGGCGCTGTATCCGGGTCTCGGTACCTATGCCGGCAAGCTGGGCTGGACCTCGACGGGCGAGTACCAGAAAGAGCTGGCAGTGGCGGATGCCGAGGTCGGCCCGATGTTCGAGAAGTACAAGGCCACCGATCTGAAAGCCGTCGCGGCGGATCCGAAGGCACAGGCCATGGGGGAGCGTCTGTTCCTGACCTACTGCGCACAGTGCCATGGCTCGGATGCGCGCGGTAACAAGGGCTATCCGAACCTGACCGACGGCGACTGGCTGTACGGTGGCGAACCCGACGTGATCAAGACCTCGATCCTGAAGGGTCGTCATGGCCAGATGCCGCCCATGGGCGCAGCGGTCGGTGGCGAGAAGGAAATCGAAAGTATGGCGCACTATGTGCTGTCGCTGTCGAATTCGACGCATGATCCGATCAAGGCAGCCTTCGGCAGGGACAAGTTCGGTGCCTGCGCTGCCTGCCACGGCGCAGATGGCAAGGGCAATCAGGCTCTCGGCGCGCCGAACCTGACCGACAAGATCTGGCTGTATGGGGGCAGCGCTGCGACTATCATGGACACCATCCGTGGCGGCCGCAACAACCAGATGCCGGCGTTCGAGGAATTCCTCGGCGAGGCCAAGGTCCATCTGCTGGCCGCGTATGTCTGGAGCCTGTCCAACAAGACCGCTGTCGCTGCGGTCGACAACAAGTAACATCCTGCGCTCCGCCGGGCCCGGCCCGGCAGCGCAGCAGCAATCTGCAAGAGGCTCTGACAAAATCTCACTGAGAGCGTATCGGCAGCGATGTGCATCGCCAGTGATTTTTTGTCAGAGCCTCGAAGTCAATGGGAAAACCGATGGAGAACGCCTCCCCCGAAGTTGCCGTCATCAAGATGTACGAAGCGCGGAAAGAGATTTATCCGCGCGAGATCCAGGGAAGGTATGCGAGCCTTCGCTGGTTCTTCGTCTGGTTCACCCAGCTGCTGTTCTACGGCTTGCCATGGCTACAATGGAATGATCGTCAGGCGGTATTGTTCGATCTGGGTGCGCGTAAGTTTTATATCTTCGGTATCGTCCTCTGGCCGCAGGACTTCATCTATCTGGCCGCGCTGCTCATCATCAGCGCCTATTCCCTTTTCCTGTTTACCGCGATTTTCGGTCGTGTCTGGTGCGGCTTCACTTGTCCGCAGACCGTGTACACCGAAATCTTCATGTGGTTCGAGCGTAAGATCGAGGGCAACCGTAGCGCGCGCATGCGGCTGGACCGGCAGCCGATGTCGGCCGAGAAGTTCCTGCGCAAGTTTGCCAAGCACTTCGTCTGGATTTCATTCGCGCTGTGGACCGGTTATACCTTCGTCGGTTATTTCACGCCGATTCATGAGCTGTCGGCGTCGATTGCGACCTTGTCGCTCGGTCCGTGGGAATGGTTCTGGGTGCTGTTCTATTCGTTTGCGACCTACGGCAATGCCGGCTGGATGCGTGAGCAGGTCTGCAAATACATGTGCCCGTATGCGCGCTTTCAGAGCGCGATGTTCGATAAGGATAGTCTGATCATCACCTATGACAAGGACCGCGGCGAGCCGCGCGGCGCGCGCAGCAAGGCTGACGCCGGTGCCGGTAAGGCACTGGGAGACTGCATCGATTGCTCGATGTGCGTGCAGGTCTGCCCGACCGGTATCGATATCCGTAATGGACTGCAGTACGATTGCATTGGCTGTGCTGCCTGTGTCGATGCCTGTAACAGCGTGATGGACAAGATCGGCGCGCCGCGCGGACTGGTTCGTTACTGGACCGATCACGCGATGGTGAATCGCTGGTCGACTGCAGAGATCGTTCGTCATGCATTCCGCCCGCGGGTGCTGATTTACGGTGCCGTGCTGCTTGCTATTGTGACGGTGTTCTTTGGCACGCTATTCACACGTACGCCGGTCAAGATGGACGTGATCCGCGACCGTGGCTCGATGGGTCGTGAAGTCGAGGATGGTCAGATCGAGAACGTGTATCGCCTGCAGATCATGAACACCGATGAAGCCGCGCATCGTTATCGGCTGACCGTCGAGGGTATCGACAGCGTTCGACTCGCTGGCCAGGACGAGATCGTGCTGGGCTCCACCGAATCGCGCGGCGTGCCGGTGTCGGTACGCACGGATGCAGGCAAGGGCGACAAGGGCTCGAACAAGATTTACTTCACGCTGACGGCCGTCGATAACCCGCAGGTGCAGGTGAAAGAGAAAGCGGTTTTCTTCGTGCCGCGCTGATACGCTCACACGAGAGGCAGATTCAACTCATGCAAACCATGCAACCAGTGCAATCCTCGCAACCGATGACAGGCGCAATGATGAACAACGACGAGCAACCGTGGTACCGCCATCGCTGGCCGTGGCTGCTGATGGTGGGGCCCGTAACGGTGCTGATCGCCGGATTCATCACCGCCTGGATTTCCTTCTCCGGTGCCGATGCGCTGGTGGTGGATGATTATTATAAAAAAGGTAAAGCGATCAATCAGGACCTGCGCCGTGATCAGGCGGCGCAGACGCTGCGTCTGAGCGTTTCCATGCGTTATGATGCGGCCGCGGGCATCCTGTCCGGGCAGCTGCAGGGCATCAAGACGGCGACTGCCGTCACCGTGCAGCTGATCCATCCGACGGTGCCCGCGAAAGATATCAGGCAGACCTTCACGCCGGGCGCGTCCGGGGAATTCAGCCTGTCAGTTCCGCTGCTTGATCGCGCACGCTGGCGGGTGCAGTTCGAAGACGCCGGCGGCGAGTGGCGGCTGCATGGTGACTGGCACTGGCCAGTACAAAAAAACGTAGACATCCAGCCCGCGGCAGCCACGGGCAAAGGTGCATAAATGATCTGCGTCGGGATGAACTTGACGTCATTCCGGCGGGATGAAAGCGGAGGGGAGATCCATGCTCAAATTGGCGATGTCGGTGCTCTGGCCATCATTCCTGTCGGCCATTATTGCCGAAGGTTTTTTCTTTTCCGTATTCGACCCGGTCGACCTGATGCTGGTCGGCGGGCATATGGAGCTCCAGCCGATCGCCGCCTACACCATGGGTTTCTTCTTTTTCTGGACGGTCTGCGCCATCGCCAGCATGATCAGCCTGTACCTGGTCCGTACGGAAGCACCGATACATCCGCCGTTCTGAACCAGCGGTGCCGCGTGCGTTTTTATCAGGATTTGAGACTTGCCCTTCCGGCCATGTAGCTGTGAGCGAGGTCGAGGGTTGCCGCCTTGCAAAAGTCCCGTGGTGCGATACTGCAGTGCCTGGCTACGCGCTGACTTCGGTGCCGGCAGCAATAGCGCGCAGACGCTCAGGATCGAGCAACTCTATCTCGCGGTTCGCGACGCGCAGCAGACCTTGCTTCTTCAGCCGCGACAGCAAGCGGCTGATGCTCTCGATGGTGAGACCGAGATAGTTGCCAATTTCCTCGCGCGACATGCGCAGCTGGAATTCCGTCGATGAGTAGCCGCGCGCTGCGTAACGCGACGCCAGGTTGACCAGGAAAGCCGCAAACCGCTGCTCTGCACGCATGTTTCCCAGCAAGAGCATCACATTCTGCTCACGCGTGATTTCCTTGCTCATCATCCGGTGGAAATGATGCAGCAGCGTGGGGATCGTGCCGAACAACTCTTCAAGCCGTGAGAACGGAATCTCGCAAACCTCGCTGTCCTCCAGCGCCATCGCATCGCAGTGATGGCGGTCAGTACTGATCGCGTCCATGCCCAGCAATTCGCCGGCCATCTGGAAACCGGTGATCTGTTGTTCTCCCCCTGCGCTGACCTGATAGGTCTTGAAATGCCCAAGCCGTATCGCATACAGGTTGGTGAAAGGGTCATCCATCCGGTACAGCAGAGAGTCTTTCGGCACCTTGCGCCGCCGGCCAATGATCTGGTCCAGCCGCTGCATGTCGGATTCACCAAGTCCCATCGGCAGGCAGAGCTGGTGCATGCTGCAAGTCGAGCAGCTACTGCGCAGCGAGTGGATGGAAATCGAATTGCAGGCGGTTGCAGGCTGTGTCATGGCGTCTCGAAGGTTTACGTGTCTGTTTGAAAATCTGCTGCGCGACCTGAGTTCGCCCCTGCGATGCTCGACGTACCTCACGTACGACTGCGCTTCTCGGGCCGACCTCAGGTCGCTCGCGACAATTTTCAAACAGACACTAAGCGGACCGACTGTATCGCATCGCGATGGCAGCCGCCACTTTGCATACCGAATTAGAATTATTCAACGGACTCATACGGAAGTCCGACATAGTTCTCGGCAATATTCGCCAATCCCGCGTCCGAGCTGGTGTAATAGGCCAACTCGGCTTCCTGGATCCGCTGGCTGAACGGGTCGTCCGCGAACTTGTGCAGGACTGACGTCATCCACCAAGAAAAACGTTCAGCTTTCCATACCCGTCGCAGACAGATCTCCGAATACCGGGCGACCAGGTCGATGCGGCCTTCCTTGTACCGCCGGCGTAATACATGATAAAGAGTATACACATCGCTGGCGGCGAGGTTCAGTCCTTTCGCGCCGGTCGGCGGCACGATATGAGCCGCATCACCGACGAGGAACAGGTGGCCGAATTGCATCGGTTCGGCGACAAAGCTGCGCAGCGGCGCAATGCTTTTTTCTATCGATGGTCCCGTCACCATCTGCTCGGCGGTCGACGCCGGCAGACGTGAGCGCAGCTCGTCCCAGAACCGTTCGTCCGACCAGTCGTCCACCTTGTCATCGAGACTGCACTGCACATAGTAGCGTGACAGCGTCGCTGATCGCATGCTGCACAGCGCAAAGCCGCGCGCATGGTTAGCGTAGATCAGCTCATCTGATACCGGTGGTGTGCGCGACAAAATGCCGAGCCAGCCAAACGGATAGACGCGCTCGAACAAGCGGATGCGATCCGCTGGCACCGACTTGCGCGTGACGCCATGAAAGCCGTCGCAGCCGGCGATGTAGTCGCACTCGATCGTGTGCTGCTGGCCGTCCTTGACGAAGATGACGCGCGGATGGTCGCTGTCGAAGTCGTGCACGGCGACATCGGCGGCTTCATAAAAGCTGGGCGAGCCTGACGCTGCGCGCGCCTCCATCAGGTCCTTGGTCACCTCGGTCTGGCCGTACACGATCACCGTCTTCCCGCTGGAATATTTCTTCAGGTCGACGCGCTCGACCCGGCCGCTGAAGGCGATCGCAAAGCCTTCATGCACATGACCTTCGCGGTCCATGCGTTCGCTGACCCGCGCTTCGCGCAGCAGGTCGGCAGTCCCTTGTTCGAGCACGCCGGCACGGATGCGCGAGAGCACATAGTCAGGCGACTTCGCCTCGATGATCACGTTGGCGATGCCTTGCAATTCAAGCAGGCGTCCGAGTAGCAGTCCGGACGGGCCTGCACCGATGATGGCGACTTGGGTCTTCATGTGCTTGTCTCCCGATGGCGTGATGCGGTGTTCTTGTAAAAACCGGAGTGTCGGCGCTGGCGAGTTGGTTGGGAATGGACGATAGTCATGAATGCTTGTACATTTCGCGGATTCTTGTATTCAACATTCGATTCCGATGGCGCACCGTCCGCAGACTGACAAATCCGTTCCTGTCTTCGATCTCTATGGAGAAACGCGGCATCCGGCCAACCTTGACCCGATTCATGTCGAATCGATTGCCACGCGTAGCAGCTTGCACAATTGGGAGATTCGTCCGCATCGGCACCACGGCTTGTTCCAGCTGTTGTGGCTGGTGCAGGGCGAGGGGAGTCTGGTGCTGGATGATGTGCCGGGCCGGCTCGTTCCGGGTTCGGCCGTGATGGTGCCGCAGCATTGCGTACACGGCTTTCGCTTCGACCGCGATGCCGGCGGGCTGGTACTGACGCTGGCTTATCCGATGCTCACCAGCCTGGGCGGTGCGCTGGGTCGCCGTTTGCTGGCGATGTCTTCACCTTGCGTACTGCGGCCGGTACGCGATGCGTGCGCGCAGGTGCAGCAGTTGCTGCAGATGCTGGCGGCCGAATACGAGACGCCCGGCGAATTCCGCCCTCAGTTGCTCGAGTCCCTGGTTGTGTCCGTGCTGGCCCTGGCTTTGCGCGATCCGGCGACGAGCAGTGAATCGGCCGTGGGCCAGCCGGCGCTCACACCGGCCTCGGTTCATCTGGCACGCTTCGCTGCTGAAATTGAGCGCCACTTCCGTTCCCATGCGCCGCTGGCACACTACGCTTCAGCGCTCGGCCTGAGTATGGGCCATCTGAACGCGCTATGCCGGCAGCTAGCCGGCCGCACGGCGCTGGAGATGATTCACGAACGGCTGTTGCTGGAGGCGCGGCGCAATCTGGTGTACACCGCGATGACGGTCAGGGAAGTTGCCGAAACTCTCGGCTTTTCGGATCCCGCGTATTTCACGCGGTTTTTCAGGCGGGCGACCGGTATGTCGCCGACGGCATTCAGGGAGCAGGCGGATCTGCGGTCGCGGGTGAGCTGAGCGCTCAGGTGAGGGGGATTGCCGCGAGTTCGCCGGGTGCAGCGGACTCGCGGCCGGCATCAGGGCAGCAAAACCGACAGTTCGCTTGCCGAGTTGAGCAGAGCGGGCAGGAAGGTTTGTTCAACCTGTGCGCGCGCGACGCGGGTTGCCTGCGCGCCGATGTTTAGTGCTGCCATCGTTGCACCCGATGCGCCGCGCACCGGCACGGCAATCGAGCGCAGTCCGATTTCCAGTTCTTCTTCCACCACTGCATAGCCTTTCTGGCGAACCTCGGCGAGGATCTCGCGAAGTCGTGCCTCGGAAATTTCAGTGCGGTCGGTGAAGGCAACCAGCTTCACACGCGAGAAATACGCATCGAGCTCGGACTCCGGCAGGCCTGCCAGCAGCACGCGGCCCAGTGATGTGCAATATGCCGGCAGGCGGCTGCCCGCGTTCAGCGCAACGGATAGCACGCGCGATGTCTGCGAGCGCGAGATATACAGCACCTCGTCATCCTCCAGCACGGCCAGCGAACAGGACTCGTTGAGCGTGCGGCTCAGGTGGTTCAGGCAGGGCTGCGCCGCAATCGTCAGCGGCGTCGACGACAGGTAGGAGTAGCCCAGCGAGAGGATCTTCGGCTTCAGGTAAAAATTGTTTGCCTCGGAGTCGGCATAGCCGAGCTGCTTGAGCGTGTACAGGCAGCGGCGAACGGCCGCACGCGGGATGCCTGTTTTGTGGCTGATTTGTGCAATCGTCATCGCACGACGCTGGTCGCTGAACGCTTTCACGACGGCGAGGCCACGCGCGAGCGAGGTCATGAAGCTCGGGTCGGTCAGTGCTTCGATCTCTTCAGCAATCGTGAGAGGACGGGAGGGCGGAGCGACAGGCTCCGCCGTCGCTGTGGGTTCCCGGCCGTCGTCGTCATGCGCTTGCGGCGCCGTGACGTGCTGGGTATCGGTAAAGGCGGTGGATAAATTCTGCATGGTCGGATCGCTGTGGATGTTGGCGGGCTTATCGGATGTTGGGCTAATGGTCTGTTGCCGATGGTCTGATGCCGCGATGCCTGGGTGGGCCGGCATTCCGGAAGCGGCAAGGCGTTACCCTAACGGAACTCGATATTTTTCTTACAATTTTTGCGTCACTCGTCCTATCTGCTGTTTTATCCGCGCAGAAAGCCGGGTAATCGTTGCGTGTTTCCGACATTTCAGCTCATTTCGCTGATAAAGCCCGCTTGTGCGGAAGCCGAACGGAATTTCTCTGCAAGCCCTTGTCGGCCTGAATTGCGAAAGATAAACTGCAACGCGCCGTCAAACTGTTCTATCAACAGACAGTTGTTCGTTAATCGCACTTTCAGTGCAGTATAGGTGTGACGTCCGCGCCCTGCAACCGGGTTCAGCGTGGCTCGCTACCGGCAACTGCTTTGCCACTTTAGAGCCTGTCTCGTTAGATCGATGGCAAGGCGGCAGTACCGCAGACAGTACAGATGGTCGGCAAGGACCTGCCAACGCCGGCAGCGGCCTACCGAGACAGGCTCTTGCAGAGGCCCAAAAGATGGAGGTTTAAGTTGGTCGACAAGATCGTTGCAGACCCGGCGCAGGCAGTCGCCGGTATCCAGGACGGCGCCACGGTGATGATCGGTGGCTTCGGCAATGCTGGCATGCCGCGCGCGCTGATCGATGCGCTGATTGCGCAGGGGGCAGGCGGCCTCACCATCGTCAACAACAATGCTGGCAACGGCGACACCGGGCTGGCCGCGCTGCTGGCTGCCGGCCGGGTGAAGAAAATCATTTGCTCGTTTCCGCGCCAGAGCGATTCGCATGTGTTCGATCGGCTGTATCGCGCTGGCGAGATCGAGCTTGAGCTGACGCCGCAGGGCAACCTGGCCGAACGTATCCGCGCCGCCGGCGCCGGCATTGGCGGTTTCTTCACACCCACCGGCTACGGCACGCTTCTGGCTGAGGGCAAGGAAACTCGCCTGATCAACGGCCGCCAATATGTGCTTGAGTCGCCCATTCATGCGGATTTCGCGCTGATCAAGGCTTTGAAGGCGGACCGCTGGGGCAACCTTGTCTACCGGAAGGCGGCGCGCAATTTCGGTCCGATCATGGCTATGGCGGCCAAGTGCACGATTGCGCAGGTCGATGAAGTCGTTCCGCTGGGGGGGCTGGATCCGGAAGTGATCGTCACGCCGGGCATCTTCGTGCAGCGCGTGGTTCAGGCAGGAGGCAGCCAATGAAGCGATTTACCCGTGACGAGATCGCGCAGCGTGTCGCGCGCGATATCCCCGAAGGTGCGTACGTCAATCTCGGTATCGGCTTGCCGACGATGGTCGCGAATCATCTCGATACGTCGAAAGAAATCTTCCTGCACAGCGAGAATGGCATTCTCGGTATGGGACCAGCGCCGAAGCAGGGCGAAGAAGACGAAGACCTGATTAATGCGGGGAAGCAGCCGGTGACGCTCTTGACCGGTGGTGCTTACTTTCATCATGCGGACTCGTTCGCGATGATGCGCGGCGGCCATCTCGATATCTGCGTGCTCGGCGCGTTCCAGGTGTCGGCCAGCGGCGATCTGGCGAACTGGCATACCGGTGCGCCGGACGCGATTCCCGCCGTCGGCGGTGCAATGGATCTAGCGATTGGCGCAAAGCGGGTATTCGTGATGATGGAACACCAGACCAAGAGCGGCGAGAGCAAGATTGTCGAGCGCTGTAGTTATCCGCTGACGGGTGTCGGTTGTGTTTCGCGTATCTACACGGACCTGGCCACACTGGAGGTTCGGCCGGAGGGCTTGCGTGTGATCGACATGGCTGATGGACTGAAGCTGGAAGAATTACAGACCATTACCGGTCTGCCGCTGTTATTCGCGTGAGTGACCAGCGCTCCCTACCGAACCCCAATCCACTGACAGGACCACGAATGAATCAAGCCTTCATCTGCGACGCCATCCGCACCCCCATCGGCCGCTTCGGCGGCGCGCTAAAAGACGTACGCGCCGATGACCTCGGTGCAGTTTCGCTGCGCGCGCTGCAGGAGCGCAATCCGACGGTCGACTGGTCGGCCGTCGATGAAGTCATCTTTGGCTGCGCGAATCAGGCCGGCGAGGACAATCGCAACGTTGCACGGATGTCGTTGCTCTTGTCCGGGCTGCCGTTGAGTGTGCCCGGGTCCACTGTGAACCGCCTGTGCGGCTCCGGCATGGACGCCGTCGGCAGCGCCGCGCGCGCGATCAAGGCGGGTGAAACCTCGCTGATGATTGCCGGCGGCGTCGAGTCGATGACGCGTGCACCTTTCGTAATGGGCAAGGCCGACAGCGCGTTTTCGCGTAATGCGCAGATCTTCGATACCACCATCGGCTGGCGCTTTATCAACCCGCAGATGAAGGCGCTGTACGGCGTGGACTCAATGCCCGAGACGGCCGAGAACGTCGCCACCGACCACCAGATCAGCCGCGCCGATCAGGATGCCTTTGCGGTCGCCAGCCAGAACAAGGCCGCTGCCGCGCAGGCCGCTGGTATTCTCGCCGAGGAAATCGTGCCGGTCGTCATTCCGCAGAAGAAGGGGGATCCGCTGACCGTGCTGCATGACGAACATCCGCGTGTGACCAGCGTCGAAGCGCTCGCGAAGCTGAAAGGCGTCGTACGTGCCGATGGCACCGTCACTGCAGGCAATGCATCCGGTGTGAATGACGGCGCGTGCGCATTGCTGCTCGCTGATGAAGGATCGGCCGCACGCTTCGGACTCACGCCCCGTGCACGTATCGTTGCGATGGCGACAGCAGGCGTTGCACCGCGCGTGATGGGCATCGGCCCGGTGCCGGCCGTGCAGAAGCTACTGCAGCAGACCGGCATCACGCTGGACCAGATCGATGTGATCGAATTGAATGAAGCGTTCGCAGCGCAGGGCCTGGCCGTACTACGCGGACTCGGTATCGCTGACAACGATGCCCGTGTCAATCCGAATGGCGGCGCCATCGCGCTCGGCCATCCGCTGGGCATGAGTGGTGCGCGGCTCGTCACGACAGCGATGTACCAGCTGCATCGCAGCGGCGGCCGCTATGCGCTGTGTACGATGTGCGTCGGCGTCGGCCAGGGAATTGCGATCCTGATCGAACGCGTCTGAGGCCTCGTGCCTCGTCGTACCCCGTACTCCGCAGTCACCGGCACGCGGAGTACACTCTGAAGCAAATACGCCAGACAAAACAACACCATCATCCGGGCCCACGCCCGACCGAGGGAACCAGCATGTCTTCGATCCAGCCGTACCGGCGCCCTGCGCCCGGCAGCCATTCCGATTACCTCTATCCGGACTACAAGTCGACAGTTACGCGTACGCCGTCCAGGCCGCTGATCCTGCTGCCGCAATCGCTGTCTGAAATCACCGGCCCGGTATTTGGCCATGAACGCGTGCGTCCAGAGGACGCCGACCTGACGCGCCACCATGCCGGCGAGCCGCTCGGCGAGCGCATCATCGTCGCCGGTCGCGTGCTCGATGAAGACGGCCGTCCGGTGCCGAACACGCTGATCGAAGTGTGGCAGGCGAATGCCGCCGGACGCTACCAGCACAAGCGTGACCAGCACGATGCACCGCTCGATCCGAACTTCACCGGCACCGGCCGCATGATGACGGATGCGAACGGTAGTTACCGTTTCGTATCGATCCGTCCCGGCGCCTACCCGTGGCGCAATCATCCGAATGCCTGGCGTCCGGCGCACATTCATTTCTCGCTGTTCGGCAATGCATTTGCAACGCGGCTAGTCACGCAGATGTATTTCCCCGGCGATCCGCTGCTGCCGTTCGATCCGATCTACAACAGCGTACCGGATGGCGCGCGGCAGAAAATGATTTCGGATTTCGACCTCGACATCACCGAGCCCGAGTATGCGCTCGGCTTCCGTTTCAACATCGTGCTGCGCGGTCGCGATGCGACGCCGATGGAGAAATAAGATGAGTTTTCCGCTGACTCCCTCACAAACAGTCGGTCCCTACCTGCATATCGGTTTCGACTGGCTGAATACGACCGAACTCGCCGGTGCCGATGTTGCCGGCGAGCGCATCATGATCGCCGGCCGGCTGCTCGACGCGAATCACGAGCCGGTACCCGATGGCGTGATCGAGATCTGGCAGGCGAATGCGCACGGCAAATACGCGCATCCGGAAGACACGCGTGCATTGCCAACCGAGCAGGGCTTCGCCGGCTTCGGCCGCTGCCCCACCGATGCCGAAGGTCATTTCCGCTTCGCTACCGTCAAGCCCGGCAGCGTGCCCGATGTCGATGGCAAGCCGCAGGCGCCGCATATCGTGGTCAATGTCTTTGCGCGCGGCCTGCTGAAGCAGCTCTCCACGCGGATTTATTTTTTAGGCGACAATCACGACACCGACTTCGTCATGCAGCATCTACCTGAGCAACGTCGCGCCACGTTGCTTGCGCATCCGGTCGCCGGCAGCAACGGCACGTTCGAATGGAACATCGTGCTCGGCGGCGGCGGCGACGACGAGACCGTATTCTTCGAACTCTGACACACTGATCTGACATCCTGAAATCACTACCGACGGCAACCACCATGCACGCCCTCACATCCGCCATTTTCTCCAGTGAGGGCATGCAACAGGTTTTCTCTGCCAGCGGCACGGTGCAGCGCATGCTCGACTTCGAGGCGGCGCTGACGCGGGGCCTGGCGCGGGAAGACGTCATACCGGAATCGGCTGTCGCGCCGGTGCTGGCCTGCTGCGATGCCGGCAGCTACGATCTCGCAACCCTCACCAGAGCAGCGCGTGATGCCGGCAACCTTGCCATACCCCTCGTCAAACAACTGACCGCAAAAGTCGCTGCGTACGATCCGGATGCTGCGCGCTATGTGCACTGGGGCTCGACCAGCCAGGATGTAATCGACACCGGCATGGTGCTGCAGCTGCGTGATGCGCTCGACCTGATTGCCGTCGAGCTGGCCGAGCTGGCCGATGCGCTGGCCGGCCTTACGTATCGCCATCGCAGCACACCCATGATGGGCCGTACCTGGATGCAGCACGCGCTACCGATCACTTTCGGACTGAAAGCGGCAGGCTGGCTGGACGCGCTGCTGCGCCATCAGGAACGTTTGGCCGACATGCGTAAGCGGCTCTTTGTGCTGCAGTTCGGCGGTGCTGTTGGCACGCTGGCCAGCCTGGGTGACCGTGGTCTTGCTGTCGCGCATGCAGTCGCGACAGCGCTGGAATTACCTTTGCCGCACTTGCCGTGGCATGCGCATCGCGATCGTATCGCCGAGTTTGGTACCACGCTCGGTCTGCTGACCGGCACGCTGGGCAAGATTGCGCGCGATATCGCATTGCAGAGCCAGACCGAAGTTGCTGAATTATCCGAACCCGTCGCGGCAGGGCGCGGCGGTTCATCGACGATGCCGCACAAGCGTAATCCGGTCGCTTGCGCTGCGGTGCTGGCGGCGGCCGTACGCGTGCCGCCGCTGGTGTCTGCGCTGCTGTCGGCGATGCCGAACGAACACGAACGCGCGCTCGGCGGCTGGCAGGCCGAGTGGGATACCGTGCCCGAGATCGCGTCGCTGTGCGCCGCCGCGTTGACGCAGCTGCGCGATGTTGCCGAAGGCCTGCGCGTCGATGCCGGCCGGATGCGGCAGAACATGGATCTGAGCCGCGGACTGGTGATGGCTGAGCCGGTGGCCCTTGCTCTGGCGGCTGAACTGGGTCGTGCGCGTGCGCACGAGATCATTGAGTCCGCCTGCCATGCCGCAAGCGACAGCGGCCAGCACCTGCTGCAAGTCTTGCTCGCCGACGAACGCATTGCGCCCATACTTGGCGCGGAACGTCTCGCTGCCCTGTTCGATCCGTTAAGCTATACAGGAGAGGCGACGGCCTTTGTCGATCGCGTGCTCGCCGCACACCGGCAGCGCAAGGCCGGATGAAATATTTTCTGGAGTGATGTGATGCCCTTCGTTGATACCGGTTTCGGCAAGCTGCATTACCAGATCGAGGGCGCCGATGATGCACCCGTGCTGGTGATGTCGAACTCGCTGGGGACCACGCTGGACATGTGGCTGCCGCAGATGCCGGCGCTGCTCGAGCATTTCCGTGTGTTGCGCTATGACACGCGCGGCCACGGGCAATCCGATGTGACACCCGGTCAATACACGATCGCGCAACTGGGCGGCGATGTGGTGTCGCTGCTGGACTATCTGAAGATACCGCGTGCGCATTTCTGCGGATTGTCGATGGGTGGCATGACCGGGATCTGGCTCGGCATTCACCAGCCGACGCGAGTTGACCGACTCGTGCTCTGCAACACCAGCGCTGCGATCGGCGTGCCGGAAATGTGGAATTCCCGCATTGCACAGGTGAGGCAGGGCGGCATGCAGGTCGTCATCGATACCGTGCTCCAGCGCTGGTTCACCGATGATTTTCTCGCGCATGCGCCGGCACAGGTCGATCGCGTGCGCGCGATGCTGGCCAACACCACGGTTGACGGCTATGTCGCTAACTGTGCGGCCGTACGCGACATGGATCAGCGTGCGGATCTCGGCCGTATTGCGGCGCCAACGCTGGTGATCGGCGGTCGCTATGACAAATCGACGCCGCCCGAGCATGGCGAGCTGATCGCGCGCAGCATTCCCGGCGCGCGCTATGTTGAGCTGAACGCTGCGCATCTGTCGAACTGGGAAGTTGCCCAAGCGTTCACGCAGCAGCTGCTGAATTTCCTGCTGCCATCGCAGCAAGTCGCCTGATACCGGGGGCCGACCATGGATGAGGAACAGCGGTATGAAAACGGTATGGCAGTGCGCCGAGCCGTGCTCGGAGACAAGCACGTCGACCGTGCGCAGGCCAACAAGAATGAATTCAATACCGAATTCCAGGAACTGATCACGCGCTACGCATGGGGCGAGATCTGGACCCGGCCCGGACTGACGCGGCACACGCGCAGCCTAATGACCATCTGCATGATGGTGGCGCTGAATCGCGAAGAAGAGCTTCGGCTGCATCTGCGCGCTGCGTCGAACAACGGCGTCTCGCGCGAGCAGGTGAAAGAAGCATTGCTGCAGACAGCCATTTATTGCGGCGTGCCGGCGGCGAATTCGGCATTTGCACTCGCGCAGAAAGTTTTCGCGGAGATGGATGCCGAGCAGGCTTGATGCTGCTCCAGTGTCCGCAAGAGTGATCTGCAATGCGGCATCAGGTATAGTCTCCAAAAAAAATCACAGGGAGACAGGATGCAATCCAGCGAGGGGCCGCGTTTCGCAGTCATCGGTGCCGGCTCGGTCGGCTGTTATTTCGGCGGTATGCTCGCGCGTGCCGGCCTGCCGGTGACACTCGTTGGCCGTCCCGCGCATGTCGATGCGATGCGCGAACGCGGGCTGCGGCTTGAAACCATACAGTTTGACGAGACGGTTCCGGTCAATGCAGCGACCGAGGTGTCCGCGATCGCCGGCACCGATGTCGTGCTGTTCTGCGTGAAGTCCACTGATTCTGAAAGGACCGCGCGAGAGATAGCGCCTTTCCTGGGTACCGATACCGTCGTCGTGTCGCTGCAGAATGGTGTCGAGAACGCCGAGATCATTCGTCGTGTCTTGCCGCAGCGCGTGATTCCGGCAGTTGTTTATGTGGCCACCGAGATGGCCGGGCCGGGACATCTGAAACATCACGGCCGGGGCGAGCTGGAAATCGGTGAAGCGCCGCAGAGCGCGAGCATCGTCGATGCGTTTGCGCGCGCCGGCGTGCCGGTGCGGGTGTCGGATAACGTGATGGGTGCCCTGTGGGCGAAGCTGATTGTCAATTGCGCCTATAACGCACTGTCGGCGGTTGCGCAGAAAACCTACGGCAAGCTGGTCGAGGTCGACGGTATTCCTCAACTGATGCAGGACGTCGTCGATGAATGCCTGCAAGTCGCGCAGGCCGATGGCATCCAGGTGCCGGGCGATAGTCACGAGGCAGTACGTCGTATTGCGCATTCGATGGCGAATCAATATTCGTCGACCGCGCAGGACGTTGCGCGCGGCAAGCCCAATGAGATTGACTACCTGAACGGCTACGTAGTCCGTCGCGGTAGTGCGCACGGACTGCGAACCCCCATCAATCAGACCCTGCTTGCGCTGGTCAAGCTGGTTGCTACCCGCTAACGGAGAAAAACAAAATGACTGAACAGGAATTCCGCGACTTGCTCGCCAATGAAGGCTTTTCAACGGTGGTTGCCGTCGAGCGCGAAGCGAATGGTTCGCTCGATACACATTCGCATCCGTTTGAGGCGAGAGCGCTGGTGACTGATGGCGAGATCACCATCGTCTGGGCCGGCGGCACGCAGCATTGCCGTGCCGGTGATATTTTTCAGTTGGCGGCGAACGTGCCGCATACAGAAACCTACGGCCCGCAAGGTGTCAAATACCTGGCGGGCCGCAAGTAAGAGGTTCTATCAAAAGCCGCTCGCGGCGTTGAGGGCGTCCTGCCGTACGTTTGTACTGTCTGGGATGCCCCCACCTTGCCACCGACCGCACCGCTTCGCGGTGCTCATTTTGAAAGAGCCTCTAAATCTTCGTCGCTTCATCGGTGACAGGCAGCGCGGACTTCGCGTTCGTCCGCACGGCTACGCTGGCGAATCAGCTAGGTAGCGCAGCCGTACCAGTCAGCTGGTCGATGCGCACAAATGTCTTGCGCGCATACGCCAGCAGCTGCCGGTCGGTCGGATGATCGACAGTCTCGACGCCAAGGATCTTCTCAGCGACTCTCGGCAGGTTCTTTTCCACATAACGAATCAGCTCAAGCTTCGCCGAACCCGGACCGACGACGAGGATCTCGCCTGCATCCGCGACGGCCTCAGCGACTGCACTCAGATAGGTGTTTGCAGCGTGTGAATGACCTGCGCCGATCGAGCCGGACTTGTGATGCAGGTGCGGATGCTTGGACTTGGTCTTCACGACCTCGCTCTCGCTGGCCTCCGCATCAAAATGAATGACGTGTGCTTCGCTATGGTCTATCCAGATTACGGCATGGTTGAAAGTCATACGGGCTCCTTGTTTGCTTGGAACCAGTATTCCTTTTTACACCCGTTTCAGTCTTTGACATGAGTCAAAAATGTCGGAGTCGGTCGGTCCGATTCTTGGGTTGCCGCTGCAAGTAATTATATTTTTCAAACATTTATAACGCTTGGAATTGCGGATCCACCGGCACTTGCAGGCTGTTGGCCAGCGCATTCGTCCGGCTGGCCAGCGCAATCACGGCCAGTAGCTCTGCATGCTGTTCAGGCGTCATGCCTTTCGCGCGCGCCGCGGCCGTGTGTGAATGCACGCAGTAGTTACAGCTGTTCGCGGCGGATACGGCGATGTAGATCAGTTCTTTGGTCAGCGCGTCGAGTGTTCCGGGCTGCATTACCGTCTTCACTTCCGACCAGACCTGCTCCAGCTGCGCCGGCGCATTCGCCAGCGATTTCCAGAAATTATTCACGTCATCGACGCGGCGCAGTTGCTTGATGTCGTCATAGACAGCGCGCACTTTCGGGCTAGCGTTGGCATAATCGATCAGGGGGACGGTGGCCATGATGTTTCCTTTCGTTTGGTGGATACATTGTGATGCGCAGCGGGCGCGTGCCTCGTCAGTGTAGCAACTGAATCCAGATCAAGACACTGGACAACAAGGGCTGGTGCTTTGCGCGATTCCGCGTATCCTTGAAGCGTATGTCCTGCTAGTCTGCCGCTACAAGCGGCCATGCGATGAAGAAAAATCCCGATTCGATACGCGCGCCGGCCGGTCTTGAATGGCGCCTGTTCAAGAAGTTGCCGAAGCTGACCGCGCTTGGCCTGCTGGCTTTGCTGGCCCTGTGGGGCGCGGTTCATCTGTGGCCGTTCGATGCCGATTCGCACGAGCTTGTCCGCCACTTGCGTACCTTCGACTACATGCTGATTGGCATGGCGATTTTTCATATCTCGATGGTCGTCACCGTCGCCATCGGCTGCGTGGTCGTGATGATCATGAAGGGCCCGCAGTACACCTCCGACTCTTATCCGGTGCAGGACGCCGAGCGCCCGTTGAAATAAGCGCCTGCGCGCCGTCCGGCTTGCAGCCCCGACCGGTTTACGCCCTGCTTCTAATCCCCCTGCGGGCAACGCCAGACACCAGGCCGCCTCAAATTCTTTGAAAGGCGCGGCTCGCCCGCTTTCCCTACAATGGTCGCCGATCAGGCCGGATGTTCCGGCAACACAGACCAAGGAGAACACGATGACCCAGCTGACCATACGCGACCTTCGCGCCCGTGCTGTCGAGGTACCGATCGCGCGCCCGGTGCGCACGGCCTCTGGATCGATCGAAGCCGCGCCGCTGGTACTGGTCGACGTCCTGACCGATCAAGGCGTGACTGGTTGCGCCTATGCGTTCGGCTATACGCGGCCCACGCTCAAACCGCTGCTGGCGCTGGCAGAAGAACTGCGCGCCGAACTCGTCGGCCAGCCGCTGGTACCGTTCGCGCGTATGCAGCAGCTGGAGCGCCGCTTCCGGCTGCTCGGGCTGCAGGGCTTGCTCGGCATGCTGGTGTCCACGCTCGATATGGCGTACTGGGATGCGCTTGGCAAGGCCGTCGGCCAGCCGGTGGTGCGCCTGCTCGGCGGCGATACCGTACCGGTTCGCGCATATGACAGCTATGGCATGGTTGATCCTGTGAAGGATGCGGGCCAGCTGCGCCGCTCGCTGGAGCAGGGCTTCCGCGCGATCAAGATCAAGCTCGGCTTTCCGGAACTGCAGCGCGATATCGACATCACGCGCGCGGTGCGCGAGCTGATCGGTCCCGACATTGCTCTGATGGTGGATTTCAACCAGAGTCTGTCGCCGGCCGAGGCAATACGCCGCATCCGCGCGCTGCAGCCCTTCGATCTCTGCTGGATCGAAGAGCCGGTCGCCGCTGAAGACCTGCAGGGCCATGCGACCGTGCGTGCCGGCACCAGTGCCAGCATCCAGACCGGAGAGAACTGGTGGTTCCCGCGGGATGCGCAGCGCGCTCTGTCAGCCGATGCCTGCGACAAGATGATGCCGGATCTGATGAAGATCGGCGGCATCACCGGCTGGCTGTCGGTGATGGGCATGGCGGCAGCGGCATCGATGCCGGTGTCGAGTCACTTGTTCATCGAGGCCAGTGCGCATGTGCTGGCGGTGACGCCGACCTGCGACTATCTTGAGTTCATGGATTTCGGTGCAGCCGTGCTGGCCGAGCCTTACCGCGTTGATGCTGATGGCTGCGTGCGCGCAAAAGGCCCGGGCCTGGGCATCGCGTGGGATGAGGCCGCCGTCAAGCGTTACCAGATTGGTTGAAGCGCATCACCCGCGTCAGGCCGATGCGATTTGCAAATGCCGCCGTAATCCGGCGGAATTGCCCAGCACGTCGGCCAGCGTCAAGGGATCGAGTACCGAAAACCATGCGTCGATCGTCTGCTGGCTGCTCGATCTGCCGGTATCGGCACAGGCCGCTTGCTTTGCCGCAGCTGCACTGGCCACGGGCCGGCGTGTACTCGGCTATCAGCCGCATCGCACGCTTGCACATCCGCTGCTGTGGACCCTGCATTTCGCGTACCTGGGAATTGCGATCGGCTTCGCGTTGCTGGCGGCCGCCGCGTTTGGTCTTGCGCCCGGCAGTGCCGGCTGGCGTGCGCCGCCTGCTGGTGCACTGCGTTCGTGCTGTATCTGGGGCCTACGGGCCGCGTCTGGGGTCGACGCGGATGGATGGCAATGATGACTGAATAACGGCCTTGCCCTGCCCACCGGAACAGCGGTACATTATTTATATGAAACCCGTGCTCCGGACCGTATTAACGCTGTTGCTCTGCCTGCTCCTGCCACTGCAGGCAGGCGCGACACTCGCCCGTTCGGCCGCGATAGTCATGCATGGAGGTGTGCATCCGATGGCAGCCGCTGTGTTGCAGGTACAGGGCACGGGCGAGCATGCAGATCATCAGGTCCATGACGGCAAGCTGCAGGGTCATGATCAGGTGCATCATGACCACAAGCAGCACGAGCAGCACGAGCAGCAAAGCCAACAAAGCCAACATAACGCGCATCACGCACAAACACTGTCTGCTGACACCAAAGTCAGCGCTCACAAGAGCTTGCATGCAAAGGCCGGTTGCGTCGATTGTGCGAAGTGCTGCCTGATCGCCGCATCGGCACCGCCGCCTGCAGTGGCCGCATCGTTTGCCCCGGCTGTTGCCCGGGCTTCGTTCATTACGCAACGCGCGCCGGCGCCGGCATTCCTCACCGACGGGCCCGAGCGACCGCCAAGACGCCTCACCGCCTGATTTGATTGTGCTGCGGGTCGGACCGGTCTGCAGCATTCATTTGCGCAGGTCCTTTCCTGCGCCGAATCTGGACTGGAGGTAGTGCATGCTCCCCCGATTTTCCCTACCGGCCTCAGCGTTGCTGTTGGCCCTGCTTGCCGGTTGCGCGAGCTTTTCTGACGACGGTGGTGTCTCGCGTGTCGGTACGCTCAGCCGCGAGCGCGTCGGCCATGCGGTTGAGCGCGAAACGCCGCGATCGCAGCAGCGCGTTGCGGAATTACTGGCTGCGCCGCTAACGGTCGATACAGCAGTACAGGTCGCGCTGCTGCATAACAAGCGACTGCAAGTTGCGCTGGCTGAACTGGGCATTGCCGAAGCCGATCTGGTACAGGCCGGGCTGATGCGCAATCCGAAGTTTGCATTCGGCCGGGTCGCCGGCGAAGGCAGCGTCGAATTCGACCGCTCGGTGATGTTCGACCTCGGCGGTCTACTGACCATGCCCTTGCGTCGAGCGATCGAGCGCCAGCGTTTCGAAGGCGCGCAGCTACAGGCGGCGTTGCAGGTAGTGCGTGTGGCGGCCGACACCCGTCGCGCATGGTATCAGGCGGTAGCTGCTGCGCAGTCGCTCGCTTACCTGAAACAGGCAGCGCTGGCCGCAGAAGCCAGCGCCGAACTCGGGCAGCGGATGGCCGCCGTCGGCAACTGGAACCGGCTCGACGAAGCGCGTGAACAGGTATTCCATGCCGAAGTCAGTGCGCAGCTCAGGCGCGCCGAGCATGTCGCCGTCGCTGCGCGTGAACGGCTGGTTCGGCTGCTCGGCCTCGATGGCCAGGGTGCGGCACCGCTGCTGCCCGAACGGCTTCCGCCACTGCCGCAGCAGTTACAGCTACCGCAGCAAGTCGAACAGCTGGCGCTGGCGCAGCGGCTCGATGTGCAGACGGCGATGCTGGATACGCAGTTCACGGCGCGCGCTTTGGGTCTGTCTCGCACCACGCGCCTGGTGAATGTGCTCGAGCTCGGTTACCAGAACCGCAGCGCCACCGGCGAGTCCCGTGCGAATGGCTATGAGGTCGAACTGTCGCTGCCGTTGTTCGACTGGGGCACGGCCCGTGTGCGCCGTGCCGAAGCAACCTACATGCGCGCGCTGCAGCGCACTGCCGATGTCGCAGTGCAGGCGCGCTCTGAAGTCCGCGAGGGCCACTCGCTATTGCGCTCGCAGTATGAGGTCGCGCGTCGCTACCGCGACGAGATCGTCCCGTTGCGAAAGAAGATGTCTGACGAAATGCTGCTGCGCTATAACGGCATGCTCGCGAGCGTGTTCGAGTTGCTGGCCGATGCGCGCGCGCAGATTGCCAGCGTCAATGCCGCAATCGATGCGCAGCGCGATTTCTGGATCGCCGACAGCGATCTGCAATTCGCCATCCACGGCGGCAGCGCCATCGCAGCGCTGCCTTCAGCCACTGCTGCGCAGCCCGTTGCGGCTGCGGCAGCTCATTGAGAAGGGAGACAATCCATGGTCTCACGCAGAGAATTTTTCATGCACGCCGGTGTCGCCGCGCTGAGCGCTGGCATCGTCAGTCGCGTTTCGGCCGCAACGCTGCCGGAGATTGCCGTTGCCAGCGGACCGGCGACGGTACCGCCGCCGATGCCCGCCAGCGGACGACCATTCTATCCGGTGGTCACACTCAACGGCTGGTCACTACCGTGGCGGATGAAAGATAGCGTCAAGGAGTTTCATCTGGTCGCCGAACCGGTCGAACGCGAATTCGCGCCCGGAATGAAGGCCAGGTTATGGGGCTATAACGGCCAGTCGCCAGGGCCGACGATCGAGGTGGTCGAAGGCGACCGCGTACGCATCTTCGTCACCAACCGCTTGCCCGAACCGCACAGCGTGCACTGGCACGGGCAGCGGCTGCCGAACGGCATGGACGGCGTCAGCGGACTGACGCAGCCGGCTATCCCGCCCGGCAAGACCTTCGTCTATGAGTTCGACGCACGCCGCGCCGGCACTTTCATGTACCACCCGCATGCGGACGAGATGGTGCAGATGGCGATGGGCATGTACGGCTTCTGGGTCACGCATCCGAAGGATCCGGACTTCATGCGGGTTGATCGCGACTACGTGTTCCTGCTGAACAGCTTCGACATCGAGCCGGGCAGCGCCACGCCGAAGGTCAACACCATGCTCGACTTCAATCTGTGGGGCTTCAATAGCCGCGTCTTCCCCGGCATCGATTCGCTGAAGGTGAGGCTGGGTGATCGGGTCCGGCTGCGCGTCGGCAATCTGACGATGACGAATCATCCGATCCACATGCATGGTCATGAGTTTGAAGTGACCGGCACCGATGGCGGCTGGACACCTCCCGGCTCGCGCTGGCCGGAGGTGACGGTGGATATCGGCGTGGGCCAGATGCGCGTACTCGAATTCGATGCCACCGAGCCGGGTGACTGGGCGCTGCATTGTCACAAGTCGCACCATACGATGAATGCGATGGGGCATAACGTGCCCACGATGATCGGTGTCGACCATCGCGGCATCGCTGAAAAAATCAACCAGCTGGTGCCCGACTATATGGTGATGGGTGACAAGGGTATGTCCGAGATGGCGACCATGGAGATGCCGCTGCCGGAGAACACGCTGCCCATGATGACGGGTGAAGGCCCGTTCGGCAGCGTCGAGATGGGTGGCATGTTCACCGTGATCAAGGTGCGCGAGGACCAGAACCCCGGTGACCACAGCGACCCCGGCTGGTATGCGCATCCGCCCGGCACGGTGGCATGGGAATGGACCGGCAAGCTGCCGTCGCCGGTGCGCAGCAATTCGGCCGGAGGACAGGCCATGCCGGCCGGGTCAGCGCCGGCTACTGGGGAAGTACAGGTCCGCAAGCCGCATACGCATGAAGGCAATCACTGAAATAGAAAAACAGAATTAGCGCCAGATCAAACTCCCGTCCCTGAGGGCACGGCAGTTCTGCAGTCGAACCCCATGAGGCGGCAGGCAAGGGAACCGAACATCGGATTTCAGGGGTCGATGCAGTATGTCCGCGCAACTTCCATCGCCATGCAATCCTGCCGATGCGGCAGCAGAGATGCGGCGACTGGAAGCGCTGCGCGCCTACTCCATCATCGACACCGCCGACGAAGTCGAATTCGACCGGCTGGTGCAGCTTGCCGCCGAGATATGCGATACGCCGATAGCGGCGATCAGCATCCTCGACGATCGCCGGCTCTGGTTCAAGGCAGTGTACGGGCTGTCGATGCGGGAGATGGATTTGTCGATTGCCTTTTGTACCCATGGCATTCGACAAGACGGTTTCTATCAGGTGCCCGACGCGTCGGCCGATCCGCTGTTTCGCGATAACCCGGTCGTCAACGGCCCGCCGGGCCTGCGCTTTTATGCCGGCTACCCGTTGCGTACACAGGGAGGGTATGCGCTGGGCATGCTGGCTGTGATCGACACCCAGCCGCGCACGCTGACGCCCAGGCAACGCGAACAGTTGAAGACACTCAGCCTGCTGGCGATGGTGATGCTTGAATTGCGGCGGCGTCAACTAATGCTGCGCGATGTGCTGGGTGAACATGCAGAGCGGCATGCGGTGCTGCAAAGGCTCACTGCCAATGTCGCGCGTATCGGCTATTGGCAGCTGTCGGCAGGGGCGTCAATGATCGACGCGTCGGACGAGACGCTGGCACTGCTTGAATGTCCGGCCGGCTCAACCCTGCCGCTGGACAACCTGCTGCAGCACTTCGATCTGGAATCCCGCGTGGCCTGGCAGACGGCGATGACGACTTCGTTCGCGAGTGGTGTGTCGCTCGACATCGCCAGCACCTTACAAATTAACGACAGGCAGGTTCATCTGCGCTGGCTGGCCAGTCCCGACATCGACAAATTCAGCGGCAACATCCGGCGCCTGATCGGCATTGTCCAGGACGTCAGCGAGTTCCACGAAATCGAGCGCACCGCGCACCGCTGGAACGAGCGCTTTCGTCTAGTGGCGCAGCTGACCTCGGACGCTATCTGGGAGTGGGATGTTGTACGCGACAAGGTCTGGTCGGGTGAGCGACTGCTGACCCTGCTGGGGCATCCGGGCGGCAAGCTGGGCATGAAAGATGCGCTCGAACGCTTGCACCCGGAGGATCGCGACCGTGTCTCCCGAGAGATCGATGCGACACTCGCGTCGGGCGCCATGTCGTGGAAATCGACTTTCCGGCTGGAGCATGGCGATGGAAGCTATGTCTGGGTCGAAGATCATGCGCATGTGGTGCGCGATCATGCGGGCCAAGCGCTACGCATTGTCGGCTGCCTGAAAGACGTGACGGTACAGATGCGCCTGGAAGAACAGCGGCGACTTGATGAGAACCGCATCCATCATCTCGCTTTTTACGATCAGCTGACCGGATTGCCGAATCGCCGCGCTCTGATGGAGCGATTGCAGCACGCATTAGCGACTAGTCATCGCCATCATCAGCATGGTGCACTGATGTTCCTCGACCTCGATAATTTCAAGACCTTCAATGATGTCTTTGGCCACGATGTCGGCGACGAATTGCTGAAGCAGGCTGGCAGTCGTCTGCAGCACTGCGTGCGCGAACTGGATACTGTCGCGCGGCTCGGCGGTGATGAGTTCGTTATCCTGCTTGAGGAACTCGGCGGCGATCCGGATATCGCCGTGCTGCAGACCGAGACTGCCGCCAAAAAAGTGCTGGATGAATTCAAGCGCCCCTTTGCTCTGGGACAGACCGTGCATGACTGCACGACCAGTATCGGTGTGACCCTGTTTCAGGGGCATGCCAAATCCATCGACGATCTGCTGAAACAGGCCGATCTGGCCATGTACGAATCAAAGCAATCCGGGCGCAATACCGTTCATTTCTTCGATCCGCGCATGCAGCGGCTGGTGACGGAGCGCGCCAGGCTGGAGGCCGACCTGCGCCACGCGTCGCTACAGCAAGAGTTCGTGCTGCATTATCAGCCGCAGTGGACACGCGACGGCCATCTCGCGGGCATGGAGGCGCTGCTGCGCTGGCAGCATCCGCAGCGCGGGCTGGTCTATCCGGATGAATTCATCAGCACCTGCGAGGAAACCGGCCTGATCGTGCCGCTCGGACGCTGGGTGCTGCAGCATGCCTGTGCACAGCAGGCGGCCTGGCGTGCCGCCGGCTTGCCAGCCGTTCGGGTGTCGGTGAACATCAGCGCTCGGCAGCTGCGTAGCGCTGACTTCGTCGAATCAGTGCGGGTCGCGTTAGCGCAGGCCGGTTCACCACCGCAATGTCTGGAGCTCGAACTGACCGAGAGCATGCTCAGGCTGGATGTAGCCGCGTGCGTCGACAAGATGCGGATACTGCGCGAGCTCGGCGTGCGTTTCGCGCTCGATGATTTCGGCACCGGCTATTCGTCGCTATCGCTGCTGCAGTCGCTTCCACTCGATCAGTTGAAAATCGACCGCAGTTTCGTGCAGAGTCTGGACAAGCCGGGCTATGACCCTGCAGTGGTGCAGTCGATTATTTCGCTCGGAAAGAACCTGAAACTACGACTGATTGCCGAAGGTATCGAGACGCGCGAGCAGCAGCGGCAGCTGGCTGATCTGGGTTGCGATGAGTTTCAGGGCTTTTTTCTGGGGCGCTCGATGCCGGCGCAGGAGGCCGCGCAGCTGGCCGTGCGATAAGGCTCGGCAGTCGCAGCTCGTCGCTTTGAATGTGACAAGCGGTCAGAAGCGGTCGATACGATACGGCTGCGGATCGGTGAATATGGGTCGGCCGCAGATCATCTCGGCCAGCAGGCGTCCACTGGAGCCGGCCAGCGTCAGTCCATGATGTGCATGACCAAAGCTGAACCACAGGCCCGGATGCTTCGGCGCCGGCCCGAGTACCGGCAGCATGTCGGCTGTGCAGGGGCGCGAGCCCATCCAGGGTTCTGCGTCCAGCGACTCGCCAATGCCGGTAAGCCGGCGCGCAGTGGGCTCAAGCTGTTGCAGTTGCACGGGGGTGCGCGGGGCATCACGCAACGCGAATTCGGCACCGGTGGTCAGTCTTATCCCACGTTTCATGGGGGCCAGTGCATAGCCGTTATCGACATCGACGATCACATGCTGCAGCGGGTGTGACCCAGGCGCGAAGTGCCGGTGATAGCCGCGCTTGACGCCCATCTGCAGCCGATAGCCCAGACGGCGTGCGAACTCCTCGCCCCACGGACCGAGCGTGAGCACTGCATCGCGTGCGCTGATGCGTTCGTCACCGGCATCGACGCACCACCCGTCAGCAGCGCGCCGCAAGCTACCCGCATCAGCCTGAACGAAGCGGCCGCCTTGTTTCCGGAACAGCGCGAGGTAGGCGAGCGATAGCGCCTGCGGATCGCGTATCTGCCGTGAGTCCGGGTAATGCACGCCACCGCGAACGCCGTCGCCGAGTGCCGGCTCGCGCTCATGTAGTGCCTCACGATTGAGTACCTGCACGCGCAGCCCATACGCGCGGCTGCGCTCGGCCAGATCGAGCGCTTCAACCTGGCTTGCTGCCGAGCGAAAGACCTTGATCCAGCCATGCTCGTTGACCAGTCCGTCGGCATCAGCTGCAGCAATCAGTGGCGCATGTTCGCTCCAGCTGCGCTCGACCAGCGGCAGTGCGCCGGCGGTAGCGGCCGGATACAGATCGGCTGATGAATGCCGCCAGTAGGACAATAGCCAGCGGCTGATGAAGGGCAGCGCGCGCCAGTGATAGCGTGCGGCAGTCTTGTGCTGCAGTGCGTAATCGAGCAGCGTGCGCCAGTCGCGCGGGAAAGCATATGGAAACACTGACGAGCGCTCGATCAGTCCGGCATTGCCGAAGCTGGTCGCTGCTCCCGGCTCGCCCCGGTCGAGCAGTACGACACGACGGCCGAATGATTGCAGCTTCAGCGCGAGCGTGATGCCGACGATACCGGCGCCAAGCACCAGCACATCGGGTGAGGGAGGGGAATTTACCGAAGGGTTCATGGGACGATGCTAACCTGTCGCGGCACAGACATGGCGCTTATCGCCGCTGCGGCTCAGGCTGCCCGCTGCACCAGCCAGAGGCTGGCCAGCAGCAGGTTGGCAATCGCGCCCCAGCGGCGGATGCGCGCGAGTGCCGGTGCTGAGCGTCGCCACGGCAGCAGCAGCAGCGCGGCAGCGAGCACGACCACGATCTGGCCGAATTCGACACCGGCATTGAAGGCCAGCACGCTGCTGATGAAATGTCCGGTCGACAGGCCGAGTTCGCGCAGGCCATTCGCAAAGCCGAGTCCGTGCACCAGTCCGAACGCAAGCGCGAGCTGCCACTGCCTTCGCAGGTTGCCCGGACGCAGCGCCAGCGCCGCGGCAATGACGATGGATGCAGCGATCGCCACCTCAACCGGTTTTTCCGGCAGCACGATCCAGTCCAGCGCAGCGGCCAGCAGTGAAACGGAATGCGATACGGTGAAGGCAGTGATCACCTTCAACGCATGCAGGCTAAATGTGCTGGTGCCATTTACAGCCAGCGCGAGCCCCGGCAGCAGCAGGCACAGCAGAAACAGCAAATGGTCCGGGCCGCTCCAGATGTGCAGCGTGCCGGCGCGTGCATAGGTCCACAGCGATTCGAGCAGTGATTCGTCGCGCAGCGGCAGTCGCTGTATCGCATGGCGCGGGTCGAATACATAAGCACTCTCATGCGTGCCCGAGACCAGCTGGACGAACGCGCGTGCGATGCGTTCGTCGTCCTTGAAGAATTGATACCGAACGACCATAGCTGACGCATCTGACGCCAGTGCCGGCGCTCTATGTCGCTGCTGCAGATACAAGCCGTCGTTACGCAGCGCGACCTGTTGCGACTCGAAAGCCAGCGGCACATACTTGCCGTCAGCCTCGATGATCAGCGAGGTCGTGATCATGTGCGCTAATGGAGCTGTGAGCAGTTCGAGCTGTTCACGCGTGGGTACTGAGCCGATGCTCGGATCCTGCAGTAGTGCGCCGAGGTCGCGCACCGGGAATTCGACCTGCACCGAGAAAGCAGACGGGGCGTTTTCGATGCGCAGGTAACTGTTGCCGCTCTGGTGCGCCTGTGCGAGCCACGGCCACAGCCAGAGCAGCATGACCAGCAGGCGCCGGCTCATCGCGACAGCGCTTCCAGCGTCGCTAGTTTCAGGCTGGACGGCCAGCGCTTGCGAAACGCGGCGAGTAGCTCGCTGAAGCGGGAGGTGCAGGTTGCAGCAGGCAGTACACTACTATCGCGTGCCTGCAGATAATGGATTGCGAGGATGAAGTGCACCTCTTCACTGTCGATAGTGCTGTCGGTACCACTTCCGGCACCTGCATTGCGCGGATTCCGCAGCCATTCGCCATGCTCGATCATCTCCAGCAGGGTCGTCTTGTCCTGCCCCTGCGGCTTCAGCGGGTGGTCGGTAAAGCTGTCATAGAAATGATTCTTCAGCAGCATGTAGCGCGCCAATGGCGCATGCGCACCGTTCGGGTCCAGCGCGAGGGCATCTCGGTAAGGACGCTGATTCGCCAGATACAGCCTCGTCTGCGGCGACAGCTGCAGCCGCCAGGGCGTGGCGTTTAATTGATTGATCAGGATAGAGGTTTCGAGTCCCTGTGTGCGCCCGTGGCTGGCGATATCTTCGTTCAGCAGGCTGCGGATTTCATCCATCGTGCGGCCTGCCTCCACCCACGCAGCCGCGCGCACCGTCGCCGTGGCCTGCGACTGCGTAGTGCGTTGCAGCCGTTCGAGTTTTTGCAGATAGGCTTGTCGTGCGTCGGCGCCGATCGCATCATGTGCGCAGGCCGGCGTAATGACGACAGCCGCTGCGATCAACGCAGCAACCCGTATCGTGACGCGCGCTACTGCAAACGGCCAGATTTTCATTTGGCGTCCGCGACTGGCGGTGTGATCGTTTCGCCCAGTGCCACCGCACGCGCGCCGGGATGAACCGTCATGCCGAATGCGCCGTCCAGCGGCACGGTGAGGCTGAGTCGTTCGCCTTCTTCCAGCAGCGCCGACACGATCGCATACGCATGATGCAGCGGCAGGTTGTCACGCGCGACCAGCAGGTGCTGGCCGTTATCCAGCAGTACCTGCAGTGGCATCGGTGCGAGATCCTGATAGGGCGGTAGTCCGCCGCCAAGCAGTTGGGCGTCGTCGTACGACAGCACGGCCAGACGCGCCTGGTCCGTTTTCAGCAGGCTGGCGATTCGCATTGTGTCACGTGCGCGGCTGACCATTGCGCGCGACAGCGGCAGCCGGCGGCCCAGCAGCGCCACCCACTCGTCACCGGCCGCGTCGCCAATGAGGTCGCTGCGTGACGTCAGCAGTTGCAGATAGCGACGCCGGAAAATATCCCACTGTCGATAAGGCGTGTGCGCCAGTGCCGGTGACAGCGGCCAGGTAGCCAGCAGCGCCACACAGGCGCGTAGCAGTGTTCGTCTTTTCATTGGTTCATCCAAAAAGAAGAGCGAGGCGTACCTCGCTCTTCACAGACACCGGCGGTCAGGCCGGATCGGTTTAGCGCTTGTCGAAGATCTCGAGCGGGCAGATCGTCGTGACCGCGTAGTTCGGCACGTCGACGACGTTGCTGATGCGCAGGTCGCAAGCGACGCTGGTCACCACATACGCCTGCTCTTTGGTCAGGCCCTTCTCGGTCTGCAGCCATTCGATCATGTTCAGCAGCGAATTACGTGCTGCCATCGTGACGTCGTTCGACAGCTGCGTCAGCGGCTTGATCTTTTCGCTATCCAGATAGCTCCACTGCGGCGGCACTTCACCGGCTTCCTTGAACGGATAGCCAACCACTGCGTGGAAGCTGTCCGGCTCCAGCTTCTTCAGCTGCGAACCGCCTTCAAACATCGGCTGCTTGACGATCGAGGCCATGCCCGGACGGATCGCGGTCTTCACCGTAACGACTGCGCCCATCTCGATCGCGGTACCGGCGACTTCGCCGTCACCCTGTGCATAGTGCACATCGCCGATGAAGAAGCCGCAACCGTCGATGAAGCAGGGCAGCAGCAGCGTGGTGCCGACGACCATCTGCTTGACATCCATGTTGCCGCCGTTCTCGCGCGGCGGGATGGTGCGCAGGCAGTGGCCTTTGTCGCTACCGTTCGGGCCGCAGACTTCCGGCGGACGTGCACCGGTCGGCTCAGGCGGCAGGGCGACACCGCCGGCCTTGGCCAGCTGCGCCTCGCGTTCCAGCCACTTCTGGACTTCCGGCTCGCCCGGCAGCACGCCGACCGATCCCATGAAGCCATTCATCGGAATACGTACGCCCGGCACCTGGTCGGATACCGCTTCCAGACGATTGAGCTTCCAGTTGGCGACGAAAGGCTCGGTGTACTTATCGGCCAGGAAGCCGAAGCCGGGCACGATGGTAGTGTAGCCGTATTCATCCGGCTTGATGTCGACCAGCGTGACAGCCAGCACGTCGCCGCGCTTTGCGCCTTCGATGTGGATCGGGCCCGTCATCGGGTGGACCAGGTTCAGGTCGATCGCGGTGACGTCCTTCGGTTGCGAGTCAATGTTCAGGTTCGAGTCGAGCGCGTCACGCGTATGCACGACGATCAGGTCGCCCGGATTTGCATAAGCCACCGACGGAATCTTCGGGTGATAGCGGTTGAAGCAGTTCGGGTCATCTTCGCAATGAGCGCCGCGCTTGGTTACTTCGACGACCGTCTGGGTCTGAACGTCCGTCGTATCGGCGAATGCCGTGTGGGTGAAACAGGCTGCCAGCAGAATGCCCGGCAGCACAGGTGATAGTCGCATGATCAACTCCGGTAATTATTATTAAATTAGGGGATTAACTGCAGTTACCAACAGCCTCAGTGTCACTGTTATGTTTTGAATGGCCGCGTGCCGCCGTCGGCGCATGACGCGCCTTAGACCGCATGCTGGCGGCGCCTAGTGTAAATCAAATTTAAAATTATTGAATTACGGCAAATGACTGACCGGCGGCAGTTTTGTTGCGCTGCACATCAGGATGTCGTGCCGGCCAGGCCGGCTCAGGTTCGCTGGCGTTCGCGTTCGCAGCAGGCGCAATAAACCCGTTTAAATATTTAAAAGTGCCTGTTGCAACTCAACATCGTTATGATCCGCCGATACGTCTGAAATCTCCCTTCCTTCTTCAACAAAAAAGACCGGCCATGACAATCAAGCCGAGCAGGTTGCGCAGCATGCGCTTTTCACCGATGAGCTGCGCCCTGTCGTCGGCGCTGGCATTGGCCTGGCCCTTGCCCGCATGGGCCGACGATATTCGCAGCCTGCCGCAGGTAGAAGTCGAGGCCTCGCGTTACAGTCTACTTGGTGTGGCCGATGCCGCCAGCGAGGGCGCTGCCGGACCGGCGCAGATCGCCAATCGCGTCGTCGCGCGCACCGGCGAAGTGCTGGAGGTGATGCCGGGTCTGATCGTCAGCCAGCACAGTGGCGAGGGCAAGGCGAACCAGTACTTCCTGCGCGGCTTCAACCTCGACCATGGCCTCGATATCAAGCTCACGCTGGATGGCATGCCGATCAATCAGCGCAGCCACGCGCATGGCCAGGGCTGGGCCGACCTGAACCCGCTGATACCGGAACTGGTCTCGTCGCTTTACTACCGCAAAGGGCCGTATTACGCCGCCGACGGTGATTTTGCGAACGCCGGCTCAGCGGCAATCTACTATGGTGATACGCTGGAGAAGGGCGTTGCCAGCGTCAGCGCAGGCCAGCTTGGCGCCGCGCGTCTGCTGCTGGCGAATTCGCCGAAGCTGGCTGACGGCCGGCTGCTGTATGCGCTGGAGCTATTGCATCATGACGGCCCGTGGGTGAATCCCGATAACTATCGCAAGATCAATGGCGTGCTGCGCTACAGCCAGGGTAACCAGGCCAATGGATTTTCCGTGACCGCGATGGCTTACAACGGGCAATGGAATTCGACCGACCAGATTCCCTGGAATGAATACAAACAGGGATTGATCTCGCGCTGGGATGCGATCGACCCGAGCAGCGGTGCGAAGGCCCGGCGCTACAGCGTGTCCGGCGAGTTACGGCGTTCTGATGCCTCCGGCAACACGCTGATGCAGGCTTATATGATCCAGAACTATTTGGATCTGTACTCGAATTTCGAGTACGCACCGTCCAGCCAGTTCAACCAGCGTGACAGCCGCGTGACCGGCGGCGTGAATGCGTCGCGCACCTGGAACGTCAGTCGGGTCGGTAAGGAAGCGTTCGTGACCGTTGGCGCACAGCTGCAAAACGATAACGTCTTCAATTCGCTGGGCAGCACCACCGCGCGGCAAGCCAATGCGAACTGCCTGATCCCGGGTGGCGGCTGCCGCAAGGATCACATCACCCAATCCAGCGCCGGCGTGTATTTCGAAGGCCATGTGCACTGGAATGACTGGTTCCGCACGGTAGCCGGTATGCGCGGCGACTGGTTCAGTTTCAAGAACCGTGGCTTATCCGATCCGGGCAACAGCGACCGCGTGTCGGATTTCATTGCGAGCCCCAAGCTGAATGTGGTGCTCGGGCCGTGGAAGAAGACGGAGCTTTATTACAGCATCGGCAATGGATATCACTCCAACGATGCACGCGGCGTAACCATCGGTAGCGGCGCGCGTGCCAACGGCCTGGTACGCACCTTCGGTCATGAGATCGGCGTCCGTACCGAGACCTTGCCCGGATTGCAGACCACGGTAGCCCTGTTCCAGCTCGACAGCGATTCCGAGATCGTTTACATCGGCGACGAAGGCCGCACCGAGGATTCGGGCCGGCGCAGCCGCCGCGTCGGCTGGGAATTCAACAACTACTACAAGGTCAACAGCTGGCTGACCATTGACGCGGATTTCGCGTTTGCACGCGCGCGCTTTCGTGATTCGGGTGGCGCGGGCCGCTATATCGCCGGCGCGGTGGAGGGCGTGGCATCGGTTGCGGTGATTGCCGATGCCGGTGGTCGCTGGAGCGGATCGCTGCAGCTGCGCCATTTCGGGCCGCGGCCGCTGATTGAGGATAACTCGGTACGATCAGACAGCACGACCACGCTGAATGGCCGGCTGCGCTACCGCATCAATGAGCTGACCTCGGTCGAGCTGCTGGGCTTCAATCTCCTGGACAGCAAGCAGTCCGCGATTGATTACTACAACGATTCCTATACCTTCAATGGCGTGTCCGGCCTGTCGGGCCGTGTGTTCCACCCGATTGAACCGCGCAATTTCCGCGTGGCGCTCATTACGCGCTTCTGACCTCGACCGGTGTCTGCCGCTGCGCTTCTTCGAAGCGCGCTCGGACCAGCGACACGTGCTCGCGCAGTACGTAGAGCTGGTCCGCAAATGCGAGTGGCAGTTGTAGGTTATTGACAGCTTGCTGGATCTCGTCCAGCCGACGCCGCAGGTCGCTTCGCTGCTCATCATCGGCTGGCGCGGCCATCATGTCGCGCTCGATCGTCATCAGCGCACCGTACCAGCGGTAGATACGCGAACGCATGCGCCAGCGGTACAGCGGCGCGACCAGCCGCGATGCCGGCACCACCACGATCAGTAGCGGCAGCACAATCAGCAGGATGCGATCGACCAGGCTGGCCAGCCAGAACGGCAGACGCTTGTACAGGAAGGGCGAGCCCGATGTGTAGTAGCGGCGCGCTTCTTCGCTCAGGGGTATGTCATGCTCGATGGCCGCCGGGAATTCCCCCGCCTTGCGGTACATGCCGGGCTTGCCATGGACTTCGCGCGCAGCTGCAATCAGCAAGTCCGAGATCGCCGGATGCAGGTTCTCGCGTGCGATCAGCTCGACCGGCGTGCCAACCAGTTCCGTGGTTTTCGGCGGCAGGTTCAGGCCGAGGTCGAAGCTGCCTTCCGGTGCGGTCAGTCGCGACAGGAAGCGCAGGCGGCGCAGGTAACCGTCCGCCTGGCGAAAATTCATCAACCGGATGCCCGGCACGCGCATCAGTTCACGGGTCTTCTTGCCGCGCACCTGTTCGCCGGTCACGAAGATCGCATCGACCTTGCCGGCACTCAGTGCGGCGAGCGCGTCGTCGCCGTCGAGGTCGAGCAGGGTGGCATCGCTTTTGCCCATCCCGTTTTCTTCGAGCATCCGCTTCGCCAGTACGGCAGTGCCACTGCCATCGGGACCGATGGCGACACGTTTGCCTTTCAACTCCGTCAGCCGTTCGATTTCTTTCGCTCCGCGATAGAACACCATCATCGGCTGCACATACAGCGTGCCGAGCGACTGGAGTCCTGGCGCTTTGTCATCGTCGGCCAGGCCGGTTTGCACGAAACCGACATCAACGCTCTGCCGCGGGTCCAGCAATAGCTTCAGATTATCGATCGAGCCGTCGGTGGTACGCACATCGACCTTGATCCCGTGGACCTGGATCAGCTTCGCATACCGTTCGGCCGTGGTGTGGAAGCTGCTGTCCTTCGGGCCGGACAGAATGACCACCCGATTCGGCGGCGCAGGACGGATCAGCTTCACCGCTAGCCAGCCGAGTCCGGCAGTCAGCAGCAGGATGGGCAGCAGCACCGTCATCAGGTCATGCCAGGAGACGGCGCGCAGGCGGGCAATCGGCTTGGTCACGGTTTTGCCGAGCTCGGGCAAAGGGCTGGAGGGTCGCATTGTTATTTTTACCGGTATCAGTTGCGTCGGCCGCCATCATATCGGAGGCCTGCAAAGACGGGGCGCCCGTTTGCGATTTGATAATCGCCGCACTGATGCGCTACAGATTCTTGCGTCTTGGGATTCGCAAAGTGGTACGGTGATTCTTTTACTGGCTTTTTCGGCCCACCAGCTGCACCGCCTTCACACGGCAGCTGGGTCCAGCAGGGTGATCAAGCCAGTTTTCCGCGCTGCTGGGTACCGCCGTAGCACGCCGGTCCGACGCCAGCGCAAATTGTGCGCACAACTCGAATTCGCCACCCTGCGCTTTACCTTCCGTGCGCGATTCGACCACGATGCGATACCCATAGCGCTGCCGCGTGTTGCGGTCATAGGTCGGACACTCCGCGAACTGGCTGGTTAGTTCGAGCTGTTGCAGCGACTCGGGCAAGTGGCCCATCTCATCTGCATAGCGGTCGATGCAATTGGCCAGCGCGTCCAGATCAGTCGAACGCGCGGCATCGGCTGCGAGCTTGTATGCTGTCTGCGGCGAGCCGGCCACCAGGTAGCCACCCAGCATCGCGACCAGCATTAGCCCAGCGGATTCCCAGACGAAGGCAGTGAACTAGCGGGCCGGAACCGCTTTGGCGAATTGCACCGACCGGCGCTCAAACAGACAGAAGCCAAACACGATGGCGGCAATGCCAAGCACGACGGCCAGCTTCAGCAGGAAGCGTATCGTCATCCCGCCTTGCAGCAGCGAGTACACCAGCATGATCAGATCGCAGACGATCACGACCGACGCGATCATCAGCACGTGATCGGTAATTCGCCGGGTCAGAAAAGCTTCGCTGCGTTCACGTCCGGCAGCGAACGCCTGATCCACCACGCCTTTGCGAACAGGTACAGCGCCAATGCAATCGCGAATTGTCAGCGGAGCCGATAACTCGATGCGCTATGTCGCTTTTCCAGACAAGTTTTGGGCTGCCTTGTCCGGCTGAATCGCCAGTTCTCAGTGTCTGTTTGAAAATCTGCTGCGCAACCTGATTTCGCCCCTGCGATGCTCGACGTACCTCACGGTCGACTGCGCTTCTCGGGCCGAACTCAGGTCGCTCGCGACAATTTTCAAACAGACACTCACCACTATCAACAGCCGTATTGATCATCGACCGCAGCCAGGGTGTATCAGCCCGCAGGCCATGCAGCGGTGGCGGACGCTAACGGTTTAACGGTAGCGCTTCGGCGGCGCACTGTAGTTGCCGGTACGCGGTGTCAGATGGCGGAAGGTAATCCGTCCTTTGCCGAGGTCGTACGGCGACAGCTCCAGCGAGACGGCATCACCAGCGAGGATACGGATATGGTTCTTACGCATTTTTCCGCCTGAATATGCAATCAGTGAATGGCCATTTTCCAGCGTGACGCGGTAACGTGAATCAGGCAGCACTTCATCGACGACGCCCTGCATTTCGATCAGTTCTTCTTTGGCCATGGCGTTTCCTTAAGTTGAATTATGAATGGGCAGTTCGGACAGCTCGCATCTTGAAAAACAAATTGCTGTGGATTGCCTTGTCAATCAACGTATCGGCAGATTTGTTTTCAACCCGCGCGGTGCGCAGATTTATTTAAATCGTATAAACAGATGGAGGAATGAACAAAGGGGCTGGATGATTGCTCATCCAGCCCCTTTGATTTTTCTGGTAGGCCGTGCGGGACTCGAACCTGCGACCAACGGATTAAAAGAAGTCGTGTGTTTACAAAAACTATTGCAAATCAACGACTTTTAACCTCTAAAGTTGACTGTGCGACAAACTGTGTAACGTTGCACTTTCGGTTTTTTCGAATCCACCAACTTTCGAAGTTTACTCTGGACGGGATCCCTTGTCCAGAGTCTGGACAACGCGGCCTGACCTGGGCACATTCGGCTGCGTCATTACAGCGAACGAGTGCTCAATGGTGGGCCAGTCGATCACATCAGTCAGTTTCGCCAGCGGATATTTCGAGTTGCGCATCTCAATCAGCGGTTGGCGGAACAACTCGGACGATGACGATTCGACGGCAATGGACCCATGAAATACCTCGCAGAATTTGTAAGAATACCCGCACATATTATCTCGCTCCTTGCAAATGCCGTCACCTACTTTGACGGTAAAGACCGCACCGGCGCAGCGTTCTCGGATTGTTCAGACCGGAGCTTACTTCGGCGCAATGAGTAGAAAATAAATTGATGCTCCTTTATAAAATTAACTCGCTAGTCCTTTGGATTTAAAAATCCAATAATTATTAATAATAATTGCCCTACATATGGAATGTTAATAGCTAAAGCAATCCAAGGGTTAATCCCGATATCGCGGCAGCGACGCGAGGCAGTGGCAATTATTAACCACCAGCCAATAAAACAAGAAATTATTACGACAACACCTACAAATGTATCATGATTGTCTTCGTCGGTCCATATTGATTCCAATTTAACAGCTCCGAAAGTAAGAGATAAGACGCCTATAATAGAATAAATTATAGTAATCCAAAACTCAATTCGTCCAGCGCGACCACGAACGGAAAAAAAACGATCAATTTCAGAAAGGACCATAATTTTGAAGTTCAAAATTTTGCATGATTTTATTAAAAAATAATAAGTCATATTATAATATTAAAAAATATAGGCTTATTAAATTGGATTTGAATATTTTATTAAAAAGCGCAATTGTTTGATTATATACAATTATAGCAATTTAAAAAGATAATCCAATATAATCAATTATTATCATTGGGCCGATCCCCGATCACTTTCGGGAGAGTGTGGTGGCCAAGCAGCTGCTGGATAATCATTTATGATCTTTGATCGTGGCGTCGGTAACGACACGCCCCCCTTCCGACCCGATTGAAGTCGCCTCCGTCGTGGGATTAAAAATGCTCAACATCCGCTTCTGTCCCATCGGTCGCCAACGTCGGCCTTTGCCTTTCGGTTAGAGCGGCTGGAGCTCGGCCACCGACGCCGAACACTGCGTGACGGCGTTGATCTCGCCAAAAAAATGTCCCGCTGCGTATTTAAGTTCAGAAAAGCTCGATTGCATTGTCAAGTTCCTATCAACTTTGTTTCGGATTATTCTAAGAATAATCATCTCGTGACTGCGATCGCTTCCGAATAATTTAGTGCGACCTTGACACTTCGGCGCTCATGGGGAAGACATATATTTCTTGGTCAGCCCTCCCCACTCCGCTCTGCAAGATTTACGCAAGCTTACCAGCGTTTGCTACCGACAAAATGCCCGTTTGAGTCATAGTATTTGGCTTGATTTCCACTGACAACTGTTGAGCCTTGATAGTGGCCATTGTTATCATAGGATTTATATGTGGCGGCAGACGCTTCTGAAACTGCAATTGTGAGCATTACGGCCAAAGGGATAATTGCGGCGATTTTCATATGATTCTCCTTAATTAATGTTGATATTTGCAAAGGTACTACATAAATACTGACAATTTTTCTCAAAAACCGTCAGGTATTACTACAGCTATAGTCGAATTTTCTTGAACTGAGGGTGACACAACCCCAAATTTGTATTTGTCGTAATATTTATTTTCGGCCGAAGCGGCCGATATTAGTGAAATAAATATGAATAGAAAAGAGAGAAATTTGTTGATTTTCATTCGATTATTCCCAAAAAAAATCTTTCATCAGGTGTGTCTTTAGACGTACAGAAAAAATTCTGCATTTCTTAGGATATACTTCTAAAAAGGTTATTTCGTGTTTACTTGCGTCTGGTTTTTGTTGCCTGAGGTTTTACGATAGAAAAACGAAGGTGAACCGATCTCTGCTTCAAAATCAGTAAATTCATGCGGCCTAGAAAAAAGCCAATCTGTTTCTAAGCCCTTGACCGGTACGAACAAAGGTGTCGCAATGGCTAGTGGCATATCTCTCAAGTATTTCATTTGATGTCTCCCTCGTGAAAAATTACTCTTTAGCCTTCTAATTCAATTGACGCTTCCAATTACTGATGGTCAGGATGTCGGTCTTTGGTTTTAAAGGTTTTTTATCTGGCAGCCCTCTGACAATTGGCTTTCTCCTGGAGTATTGTCATATGGGCAATCGAACCTCTGGCTAGAACGATTGATCCAAACAGCAAAATCAAGTCTTCCACGGCTACTGCAAAATAATGTTCGGTCTCAATAAGTTCATGGTTATGCTCCTGTGTTGTGGCCTCGGTGGATGGGGCCTACTAGCAGTAACGACTCGCACTCGTGGAAGTCAGGCTTACCTAAATGATTGGTGTCGCTTTATTGAGATTAACGGCGCTAAGAACCTGTCTCGCTAGGTTGAAACAACGGTTGGTTTGCTTGTCCAACGAACATGGATTTCTGTTCGGAGGGCAAGCCGATGAGTTCGCAACATGATGATGGCTGGCGCTTGAGCGATGCGATGTGGGCACGGATGGCCCCATTGATTCCGCCGCCCAAACCGCATCCGCTCGGTTGTCATCGGCCGCGCATCCCCGACCGGGTCGCGATGGATGCGATCCTGCTGTTGCTGCGCACCGGCATGCAGTGGGGCGCGCTCGATGCCACCGGGCTGTGTTCGCATTCGTCGGCCCACCGACGGTTTCGCGAGTGGACCGATGCGGGCGTCTTCGAGCGCTTCTGGCACGACGGACTGCTGGCGTGCGAGGCACTGGAGAAGATCGACTGGGGTTGGCTGGCGCTCGACGGGACGATGACGAAAGCTTCGTTGGGTGGGGAAAAAAATCGGCCCCAACCCGACCGACCGCGGCAAAGGGGGCGTCAAGCGCAGCCTGCTCACTGATGGGCATGGTCTGCCGCTGGCGCTGGTCATCGATGGCGCGAATCGACACGACAGCCTGCTGCTCGAACAGACGTTGAAGAAGATCGTCATCGACAAGCCGGCGACGGCGCCGTGCTCGTGACTGTGTCTGGATCTGGGCTATGTTGGGCGCCGTGTTTACGAGCATGTCTGGCAGATCGGGATGGTGCCGTGGATTCGCGGCCGTCGGCACGAACGCAGGGCAAAGCGTGAAGGCGCGCGGGCGCGGCGCTGGGTCGTCGAACGGACCCATGGCTGGCTCAACCGCTATCGACGCTTGCTGATCCGATGGGAAAAGCGCGCCGACACCTATCTCGCCATGCTGCACTTTGCGTGTGGTCTGATCGTCTGGCATCACGCCCTATCGGGATAGGTTCTAAGTGTCCGTTTGAAAATACGATCTTTGTTCGGTCGGCAATGTCCAACGGTGTATTCAACCGGAGGACATCATGTGGACCGAGCAAACCCGTGCGCGCCAAGCGAAGCGCACTGCGCCCCGCAAGCGTTACCCGAGCGACCTGACGGACGCGGAGTGGGAGTTCATCGCACCGCTGTTGCCCAAGCCCGCGCTGCGAGGTCGTCATCGCGTCACCGATCTGCGCGAGGTCCTCAACGCCATTCGCTACCTGG
>JACCDS010114791.1_pt1 | contig 41135 bp, 40 predicted proteins | sample 7446441 | NCBI WGS metagenome assembly JACCDS01 (sample SAMN15323445, study PRJNA562643) | freshwater metagenome | isolation source: river surface water | place: USA:Blue River Watershed | collected 2017-08-17 | reverse complement strand
GCCAACGCAACTTGCATGATTTCTTTAGTGCTACCTTGTACTTTGATATCCATCTGCAACGCATTAATACCATTTGATGTACCAGCCACTTTAAAGTCCATGTCGCCTAGGTGATCTTCGTCACCCAAGATGTCAGTTAACACTGCGAAACGGTTACCATCCAAAATCAAGCCCATTGCAACACCAGCAACGTGAGCTTTAACAGGCACACCAGCATCCATCATCGCTAAACAGCCGCCACATACAGAGGCCATTGATGATGAACCGTTTGATTCTGTGATTTCTGAAACAACACGCAAGCTGTAGGCAAACTCTTCTGGAGATGGCAATACAGGAATCAACGCGCGCTTAGCTAAACGACCGTGACCAATCTCACGACGTTTAGGGCTACCTACACGACCTGTTTCGCCAGTTGCAAACGGAGGCATGTTGTAGTGGAACATGAAACGATCACGTTGCTCACCTTCCAAGGCATCAATGATTTGCTCATCGCGTGCAGTACCCAAAGTGGCAACTACCAAACCTTGTGTTTCACCGCGTGTGAACAATGCAGAACCGTGTGTACGCGGCAATACGCCTGTACGAATCTCAATTGGACGAACTGTGCGTGTGTCACGACCGTCAATACGTGGCTCACCATTCAAAACTTGACCACGAACGATCTTAGCTTCGATTTCAAACATGATATTGCCAACTTCAACCTCATCAAATTCGCCTTCTTCAGCCAATTTAGCTAAAACGTCTTTAGTAACCTCTTTCAACTTTGTTGAACGAGCTTGCTTTTGACGAATCTGATACGCTTCACGCAAACCTGCTTCAGCCAATGCTGATACCTTAGCAATCAAAGGCTCATTCTTAGGAGCTGGCGCCCAGTCCCACTCAGGCTTACCACCTTCGCGTACTAGATCATTGATCGCATTGATCGCTGTTTGCATTTGCTCGTGGCCGTAAACAACCGCGCCCAACATAATTTCTTCAGACAATTGATGCGCTTCTGATTCAACCATCAACACAGCAGATTGAGTACCAGCAACAATCAAATCAAGCTCGCTAGTAGCTTGTTCTGTGCGTGTTGGATTCAACATGTATTGACCATCTTTGTAGCCAACGCGCGCTGCGCCAACTGGGCCATTAAATGGAATACCTGAAACAGCCAAGGCGGCAGATGCGCCAATCAAAGCTGGGATATCAGCAGGCACATCTGGGTTGATAGATACAACGTGCACAACAACTTGCACTTCGTTATAAAAACCTTCTGGGAATAATGGACGAATAGGACGATCGATCAAACGAGAAATCAATGTTTCGCCTTCTGATGGACGACCTTCACGACGGAAGAAACCACCAGGAATCTTACCGGCAGCATAAGTCTTCTCTAAATAATCTACTGTTAAAGGGAAGAAGTCTTGACCCGGTTTTGCATTCTTTGCGCCAACCACTGTTGCCAAAACGACTGTGTCATCCACATCAACTAAAACTGCACCACCTGCTTGACGAGCAATCTCGCCTGTTTCCATACGCACTGTGTGTGAGCCCCACTGGAAGCTCTTAACTACTTTATTAAACATCGTCATTTATGTATATCTCCAATCAACATTTGCCATAGAAATAACAGCGCTATGGCAGCACTGGAGCATTGGGGGCTTTGCGGAGTAAGGATGCCATTCCAAGGAAAGGCTAGGAGGGAGTGTTTAACCTGTCCTTGGAATGACACGGTTCCTTAACTAACGAGCAGCCACCGACCGCTCTAAACGATAATGCCTGCCAAAGTATTACTGAGGCAGGCATTTTCGGTATTACTTACGTAGACCGAGCTTCTCAATCAAAGCGCGATAACGATCAAAATCTTTACCCTTCAAATAGTCGAGCAAACGACGACGACGGCTAACCATCTTCAACAAACCACGACGGCTGTGATGATCTTTAGCGTTAGCTTTGAAGTGAGGTGTTAAATCATTGATGCGAGCAGTTAACAAAGCAACTTGAACTTCAGGACTGCCTGTGTCATTTGCTGCACGTGCGTTATCTTTAACGATAACGGCTTTATCAGCTGTAAGAATAGCCATTTTTATACTCCATACTTGCGAACATTTGAGCTTGAATCAAGTTCTTACCCAATATGTCGTGCGAATTGTAAAAACTGTTTCCAGTCTGCTTTTCTGTCTATTACTAGACTCTTTCCAAGAATTACCCCAGAAAGAGCCAAGATTATAGCCTAAACCGTCATTTGAGCGTTCAATTTGTGCTGAGATGGGTCATGAAGCTTATTCAAGGCTGCCAAATAAGCTTTTGCAGACGCCGCCACAATATCCGGGTCTGTACCCACTCCGTTCACAATCCGGCCACCTTTTGAAAGGCGCACCGTCACTTCACCCTGAGATTCTGTGCCAGTTGTGATGGCGTTCACAGAATACAAAAGCTGCTCGGCCCCACTTTTTACTTTAGATTCAATGGCATTGAGAGTTGCATCAACTGGGCCATTGCCTTCAGCCTCAGAAACCAACTCCTCTCCACCAGACTTGAATGTCACCTTAGAAAATGGGCGCTCACCAGTCTCAGACCTTTGAGATAAAGCGATGAAACGATAGTAGTCACTAGCTTCTTCAGCATTATTGCCCACGATAGCCGTGATATCTTCATCAAAAATCTCAGCTTTTTGGTCAGCCAAGGCCTTAAATCTTGAAAATGCCTCGTTCAACTCAGCCTCGGTATCCAACTCAATACCCAATTCTTGCAAGCGCTGTTTAAATGCGTTGCGACCTGATAATTTGCCCAAAACAATCTTGTTGGCTGCCCAACCCACATCTTCAGCTCGCATGATCTCGTAGGTATCACGGGCTTTTAATACGCCATCTTGGTGAATACCTGAAGCATGGGCAAAAGCATTAGCCCCCACTACCGCTTTATTCGGCTGAACCACAAAGCCTGTAATCTGGGAAACCATCTTAGAAGCCGGCACAATTTGAGTCGTATCAATGCCAACAGTCAAGTCAAAGTAGTCTTTGCGAGTTTTAATCGCCATAACCACTTCTTCCAAGGAAGTATTACCTGCTCGCTCCCCCAAACCATTGATCGTGCACTCAATTTGACGCGCACCACCAATTTTTACGCCTGCCAATGAATTAGCCACACCCATACCTAAGTCGTTATGGCAATGTACGGACCACACCGCTTTATCTGAGTTAGGGATACGCTCACGCAAAGTTTTGATGAAATTGCCATAAAGCTCTGGCACGCCATAACCCACTGTGTCAGGAACGTTGATCGTAGTGGCTCCCTCAGCAATCACTGCCTCAAGTACACGGCACAAGAAATCAACTTCTGAGCGATAACCATCCTCTGGCGAAAACTCAATGTCATTAGTGTGATTGCGCGCAAAGCGTACTGCTGCTTTAGCCTGTTCAAATACTTGGTCAGGCGTCATGCGCAACTTTTTCTCCATGTGTAATGGGGAGGTTGCAATAAATGTATGAATACGTTTGGAATTAGCAGCCTTCAAAGCTTCAGCAGCACGACCAATATCTTTTTCATTAGCACGCGCCAATGAACAAACAGTCGAATCTTTAATGACCTGAGCAATGGCAGAGATTGCAGCAAAGTCGCCATCTGAGCTAGCCGCAAAACCAGCCTCAATCACATCCACTCTAAGACGCTCTAGTTGACGAGCAATGCGAACTTTCTCATCTCGCGTCATCGATGCACCAGGTGACTGCTCACCATCTCTTAACGTGGTATCAAAAATGATTAATTTATCTGTCATCGCCAACTCTCCAACTCACAAAAAATATCAATAAAAAACCCCAGCTTGACTGGGGTTCGTGTTTGTTTGCTTTTACTCTAAGTGTTTAAGCGTGCACCGACCCCAGGTTTTGACCTAGTTCTAGTAGTAATAGCAGTGACAAGCTGTAATTCATAAGCTCCAATATACACAAAAAATGAATTAATTGTTAGAAAGCATATCCGAAGCTTTTTTCTTGCGCAAGCCAATCTTTTGCCAAACCCAGAAAACATAGCCAGATATCGCATAAGCCACAAACAAACCAAATAGCGCCACTGGAGGGTCGCTAGACACCAAGATAAAGCCGATGATCACCAAAATCATCACGCCAAATGGCGCTCTGTAACGCACATCCAAGGCTTTACCACTGTAAAACATCGCGTTCGAGACCATGGTGATGCCGGCATAGATAGTTAAAACAAACATCACCCATGGCAACGCCAATTCCTTAATAGGTAATTTATTATCAACAGCCAACCACACAAAACCAGCAATTAATGAAGCAGCGGCAGGACTTGGTAAACCCTGGAAGAATCTTTTATCAACCACACCAATATTGGTATTAAAGCGGGCTAAACGCAAAGCAGCACCAGCACAGTATGCAAACGCTGCCAACCAACCCCATTTACCCAAGTCTTTTAAAACCCACTCATAAGCAATCAAAGCAGGCGCCACCCCAAAAGACACCATATCAGTCAATGAGTCATATTGCTCACCGAAGGCGCTTTGGGTATTGGTCATACGAGCAACACGACCATCCATGCCATCCATCACCAAAGCAAAGAAAATGGCGATGGCCGCAATTTCAAAACGTTGGTTCATGGCCTGAACCACGGCAAAGAAACCGCAAAATAAATTAGCGGTTGTGAAAGCATTTGGTAATAAATAGATGCCGCGATTACGCGGTCTTGTAGGGTGCTCAGAATTTGCACTCGCCCAATCACCCTGACGTAATGGGGTAACGTTGCTAGGCAAGCCCTTTGAAGGGCGTAATTTTCTGCGTCTAAATGTAGTCATAGACTACTTTTTAGTCCAATCCGGGCAATTTGGCTAGTACCGTGCTTGTGGCAGATACTTTATCGCCCACACTCACCATTGGCTCAGCAGTTAATGGCAAATACACATCAACCCTAGAACCGAAACGAATAAAGCCATAACGCTCACCTTTTTTAAGCTTATCGCCTAGGTGTGCGTAACAAAGAATTCTGCGTGCAATTAAGCCGGCAACTTGAACCAAGGTCACAGTCTGACCATTTGCATCAATCACCACTGCATTACGCTCATTTTCAGTTGAAGCCTTATCCAGATCAGCATTCACAAACTTACCTGGGAAATATTCAATTTTCTTCACAGTACCGTTAACTGAAGAACGATTCGAGTGAACATTAAATACGTTCATGAAAACACTAATCTTTAGTGCTTCACGATTAGCATAAGGATCGAATGATTTTTCAACAATAATCACTCGACCATCAGCTGGAGATAAAACTGCATCTTTAACGAGTGGAACTAAACGTCCAGGATCTCTAAAGAATTGCAAAACAAAAGCGAAAATAATCCAGAAAGGCCAAGACCAAGCGCCGCCAAAACTTGAGTGAACCACAAACAAAACAAAACCTGCGATAGCCACATGTGGCCAACCTTCTTTTGCAATGATTGGGTGCGGATAATGAACGGCCATCTTGTCTCTCTTTCTGGATCTTTTGACTAGTTTGTTTTAGTTCTTGCTTTGATCAACCAACTTGTTTTTAGCAATCCAAGGCATCATCGCGCGCAACTTACCACCCACCTCTTCAATTTGATGCTCAGCAGTCAAACGACGACGTGAAATCAAAGTAGGAGCACCTGCTTTGTTTTCCAAGATGAAGCTCTTAGCGTATTCACCAGTTTGAATATCTTTCAAACATTGACGCATTGCATTCTTAGTATCTTCAGTCACAACGCGTGGACCTGTAACGTACTCACCGTACTCAGCGTTGTTAGAAATTGAGTAGTTCATGTTGGCAATACCACCTTCGTAGATCAAGTCAACAATCAACTTCAACTCGTGCAAGCACTCAAAGTAAGCCATCTCTGGAGCGTAACCAGCTTCAACCAAAGTTTCAAAACCAGCCTTGATCAATTCAACTGTACCGCCACACAAAACAGCTTGCTCACCGAACAAGTCAGTTTCAGTTTCTTCACGGAAGTTTGTTTCGATGATGCCAGCACGGCCACCACCGTTAGCTGTTGCGTATGACAAAGCAACATCACGAGCAGAGCCAGTCTTGTCTTGATGAACAGCGATCAAGTGAGGAACACCGCCGCCTTGAGCGTATGTACCACGCACTGTATGACCTGGAGCCTTTGGCGCAATCATGATCACGTCAACATCAGCGCGAGGAATTACTTGACCATAGTGAACGTTAAAGCCGTGAGCGAATGCCAAAGCAGCGCCAGCTTTAATGTTTGGTGCAACTTCCTTGTTGTACACCTCAGCAATTTGCTCATCAGGCAACAACATCATCACAACGTCAGCACCTTTAACAGCCTCAGCAACCTCTTTAACTTGCAAACCAGCATTAGCAGCTTTGTTCCAAGATGCGCCACCTTTACGTAAACCTACTGTTACCTTCACACCAGAATCATTTAAGTTCTGTGCATGAGCGTGGCCTTGTGAACCGTAACCAATGATTGTTACCTGTTTACCTTTGATCAAAGATAAATCTGCGTCTTTATCGTAAAAAACTTTCATGCTATTTCCTATGTAATATCAGTTTGTTGTTTGTTAAAAATTTATACCTTCAAGATACGCTCACCGCGACCAACCCCTGAACAACCAGTTCGGACTGTTTCCAAAATGGCACTACGGTCTGTGGCTTCAATGAATGCATCTAATTTACTGCTGTCGCCTGTCAATTCAATGGTGTATGCCTTATCGGTGACATCGATGATACGCCCGCGGAAGATATCAGTAATACGTTTCATCTCTTCGCGTTCTTTACCAACAGCACGAACCTTGATCAACATTAGCTCACGCTCAATATGAGGGCCGTCAGTTAAGTCAATCAACTTCACCACCTCAACAAGGCGATTCAAATGCTTGGTAATTTGCTCAATAACATCTTCAGAACCCACTGACACGATTGTCATACGTGACAAAGATGGATCTTCTGTAGGAGCTACTGTCAAAGTTTCAATGTTGTAACCACGGGCTGAAAATAAACCCACTACGCGAGACAAAGCACCTGGCTCGTTCTCTAAAAGGATAGAAATAATATGGCGCATTACAAGTCCTCACTTCCTAAGAGCATTTCTGTGATGCCCTTGCCAGCTTGAACCATTGGCCATACGTTTTCTGTAGGGTCGGTTTGGAAATCCATGAATACAGTTCGATCTTTCATCTTGAAGGCTTCACGCAATGCAGGTTCAACGTCAGACTTCTTCTCAATACGCATACCTACGTGACCATAGGCTTCAGCCAACTTCACAAAGTCAGGCAATGAATCCATGTATGAGCTTGAATAGCGTTTGTTGTATGTCAACTCTTGCCACTGACGAACCATACCCAAGTAACGGTTATTCAAAGAAACAACCTTCACCGGCGTGTCATATTGCTTGCAGGTAGATAACTCTTGAATACACATCTGGATAGAGCCTTCACCAGTGATCGTGACAACCTCAGAATCAGGGAATGCTTTTTTAATACCCATCGCATATGGCAGACCAACACCCATGGTGCCAAGACCACCTGAGTTAATCCAACGACGTGGTTTATCAAATTTATAGAATTGAGCTGCCCACATTTGATGTTGACCAACGTCAGAACAAACAAAAGCATCACCCTTTGTTAACTCCCAGATTTTTTCAACAACATACTGCGGCTTCACAATCTCTGAATCGCGATCAAAGCTTAAGCAATCCTTTTTGCGCCACTCATTAATTTGCGACCACCAAGCATCTAACTTAGCTTTGTTCTTTAGCGGTCCTGCAGCCTTGATCATCGCTGACATCTCAACCAATACTTCTTTGAGGTCACCAACAATAGGCACATCCACTTTAACGCGCTTAGAAATAACTGATGGATCAATATCGATATGGATAATTTTTCTTGGCACGCTAGAGAAATGCGCAGGATTACCAATTACGCGGTCATCGAAGCGAGCGCCGATTGCAATCAAAACGTCGCAATGTTGCATCGTCATGTTTGCTTCGTATGTGCCATGCATACCCAACATACCTAAGAAACGTGGGTCTGTACCTGGGAAACCACCCAAGCCCATCAAGGTATTTGTAACGGGGTAACCAAGTAAATCAGCGAATTCTTTTAACTCAGGAGCTGCGTCTGAAAGAATCACGCCACCACCTGTATAGATGTATGGGCGTTCAGCTTCCATCAACATCGATACAGCTTTGCGAACTTGACCACTATGACCTTTGATCACAGGGTTGTATGAACGCATAGTTAACTCGCTTGGATAGTTAAAGCGTGCTTTTTGGAAAGAAACGTCTTTAGGGATATCCACCACAACTGGGCCTGGACGGCCAGTTCTAGCAATGTGGAAAGCCTTCTTCAACGTTAAAGCCAAATCAGCCGGGTCTTTAACTAAGAAATTATGTTTCACGATAGGACGAGTGATACCAACTGTGTCGCACTCTTGGAAAGCGTCTTCACCAATAGCATTGGTTGGTACGTTACCAGTAATGATCACCATCGGGATCGAATCCATATAGGCAGTAGCAATACCTGTTACGGCATTTGTCACACCAGGACCTGAGGTCACTAAAGCAACGCCTACATTACCTGTGGCACGAGCGTAACCATCTGCAGCATGTACAGCCGCTTGCTCATGACGCACCAAGATATGTTCAAACTTATCTTGTTTGAAAATTTCGTCGTAGATAAATAAAACAGAACCGCCTGGGTAACCCCAGACATATTCCACACCTTCAGCATGAAGAGCATGGACCAGGATCTCAGCACCAATCATTTCTGGGCCGTCTTGGCTTTGATTTTTGTTAGCAGGGTTCAAAAGTTCCGCGCTGTTGTTTGCATTCATTTTCTTTAGTCCTTTGCAATTTTCGGCAAAAAATTGTTTGGGCTACTCTGGCTCCGTGCTTGTGGCTCGGGTTCGAGTGGCGGTCGCTTAATCCGGGAAAAAACCATCTCATGAAAGGTCCGGTAAGTCGAACCTGTGATTTTAGCCCATAACGCCCCATTAGGGGTAGGTTTATTAACCGTTGTCTAATAGAGGGTATGGCATCAGAAAAAGAACTGTCCGACTTCCTTAAGGAGGTAGAGGCAAAATCCTTCAAACGTACCGTGTTTGCTACACGAGACGAGGAGGCAGCCTTGGATATTGTTCAAGAAAGCATGATGAAATTGGCGGAAAAATATGGTCAACAGGACATTAGTGAGATCCCTTTGATCTTTACCAGAATCCTCCAAAACACCACGCTTGACTGGTTTCGACGCCAAAAAACCCAAAATACCTGGGTGAGTCTGTTCTCAGCTCTCAAAGGAAACAACAAGGACGGTGGCGATGAGTCGGAATACTCAGACCCACTGGAATTCATTGAATCTAAAGAAGAAAATCTTGGTCTTGAGGACGGATCGACGGTTTTAGAGCGCAAACAGTTGATACAAATCATGGAAACTGAAATCTCAAAACTACCAGTACGTCAACGAGAAGCCTTCCTCATGCGTTATTGGGATGACTTAGGTATTTCTGAAACAGCCAAATTGATGGCTTGCTCAGAGGGTAGCGTAAAAACACACTGCTCTCGAGCAGCCGCATCTTTGGCGAAAGCCCTTAAAAAACAAGGATTTAAACTGTGAGCATCGACACTAGAAACAACCCATCGACGACCAATGCAGAGTTGCGCGTGGCGATGCTCGCTCGCGATTTGTTGGATGAAGGCTCAGAAAACCTACCAACTCACATCACAGAACGTCTAGCAATCGCAAGAAAAGCGGCTTTAACTGCTCATGCCGCCCAGAAAAAACCGGTTTGGCACAGAGAATTTGCCTTAGCTGGATTTGGCAATCTTCATGGCGTTAACTCAGACTGGCGCAATAAAGCTTGGGGCACTTTAGGTGCAGCCCCAATCTTCGCACTTGTCTTAGGCATCTTTTTAATTTCTAACTGGCAACAAGATGAGCGCATTTTGGATATCGCGAAGGTCGATAGCGCCATTTTGGTAGATGCAGTACCGCCAGAAGCTTATAAAGACAATGGTTATGTGCGCTTCTTGATGACCAATGGCAAAGACTTGGTTGTTGAAGAAGATGAGGAAGAGAAAATCTAATCAAGATTTATCTTCTTGAGATCATTTGAAAACATGAAATACCAAAATCAATACATCTACCTAACTTGTCGCAAGATGAGTCATATCTTGGTGATGCTTGCCTTGATATTTGGTTGTACATTGTCGGCTAATGCTCAAACATGGCAGCAACTCAATGATCAGCAGCGTGCCGTACTGGCACCCCTTGAAGAAGACTGGGCATCTTTGACAAAGGCTCGTCAAAAAAAATGGTTAGAGGTTGCTAATCACTACCCAAAGATGTCAGACGCTGAACAATCAATCCTCAAGTCTCGAATGACCGAATGGGCTAAATTGTCAACGGTTGAGCGACAAGTCGCGAGAGACAACTATCTACGAACACTCAAGATTTCTCCAGAGAAAAAAGCAGCTGCTTGGGAAACCTACCAGCAATTATCTGACGAAGATAAGAAAAAGTTAGCGGACAAAAAAACATCTACTAGCAAACCCACCGCGGTGACATCACCAACGCTAAAATAGCGCTTGTGAAAAACACCGAAAAATTCATCCCACTTCCGGCTGACTACTTAAGGTCACTGCCAGCCCCAACGATCAAACGCCGCATAGCGCTCAACCTTTATGAGTTACTTGTCCTCTTTGGCGTACTGGCATTGACATTTTTAGTGCCTCATTTGTTAATCGGTGTTTTATTAGAAGTAACAGCGCCATCATCGCTATTAATGGCACATATCTACCTAGTGTTGGCTTTTTACTTTTCTTGGTATTGGACTAGAACAGGGCAAACCTTGGCGATGCAAACATGGCGCATACAGTTAGTTAGCGAGGATGGAAAAATTCTGCAGCGATCACAAGCATTGATGCGCTATGCGATAGGTTCTCTTTGGTTAATACCTGCTGCAATCATGCTATTTCTAGCAATTAGATTGGACCAATCAGTCAGCATGGGAACGCACGTCTCTATTATTTTCTTTTTTATGACTTTATTTTTCTGGCCATTGACTGCTCTTTTGGATCGAAAAAATCGTCAAGCACTACCTGATCGCTGGGCAAAGACTCGCCTAGTGCAATTACCCAGCCTGATTCCGCATCCAATCAGCAGTGGTAAAGAATGATTGCATTAAGCGCTCAAACAAAAGTCCATTAACACCTGTATCTTTAAGCGCTTGGCGCATGCACTGCAGCCACTGATCTCTTTCAGAGAGGCCAATCGGAAATGGGAGATGTCTCGCTTTTAAGCGCGGATGACCATATTGCTGAACAAATAAGTCAGGGCCACCCATCCAGCCACTCAAAAACATATAGAGCTTTTCTCTAGATGTACTCAAATCTGCAGGATGCATAACGCGTATACCCTGATAACTCTCTTCAAGGTCCATCAAATCATAAAAACGATCGACCAACTCGCGCAATTTTTCTGCGCCGCCAATTAGTTCATAAGTGGTCATTTGTGCTGACATAGCTGTGTAATTTAACTCAATTAATGATTTAAATATTAATTTTAAATTTGTCTAAGCACTTCTACAGAAGATGTGTTCGATATTTTTCTTTGCAACCACAATCCACCAATACAACAAATAACCATTCCAAAAATTGCTCCGTAGAGGAAAACTGCCCACGGTAATGGGAAACTAATTTCAAAAACAAATTGAGCCAAACTCCAACCAACCGCAATTGCCCCAGCTCCTGCCAGAGCTCCTGAAACAAAACCAATTACCAGTAGCTCCGTAAAAAATGATTTTTGAATTTGAGCTCGACTTGCACCTAGTGCTTTTAACAAAGCAGCATCTTTTAAGCGCTCATCTTGTGTAGCTCCCAAAGCTGCAATCAACACCAACACACCCGCTGCAATCGTAAATACAAATAACAACTCAATCGCTGCAGATAATCTGTCCAAAACATCTTGCACTTGATTTAATGCAGATTCAATATCCACCACGGTGATATTCGGATACTTGGCGACCAAGGCAATATCAATCGGCAATTGATTGTCTTGACGAGCCACTTGTCGATAAGCAGTGATCCAAGTTTGCGGCATCTCAGACATCAAGCTTGGAGGGAGAATGGCAAAGAAATTAACTCGCATACTGCCCCAATCCAATTGTCTGATAGAAGTAATTTTGGCTTGAATTGGCAAGCCAGCAATATCAAAAATTAATTGATCACCAAGCTTTAGCTGCAGGGTCTTAGCTATACCGGATTCAATAGATAACTCCGCTTGGGTTGTATCACCATGCCAACTTCCAGCCACCACTTTATTTTTCTCTGGCAATTCTGCTGAATAAGATAGATTAAATTCTCGATCGACCAAACGCTGTGCACGTCCGTCTTGGTAATTCTGTGGCAATACCAATTGTTCGTTGATATGAGTTAAGCGCCCACGAATCATGGGATACAAGATTGCCTTTTCAACCCCAGAATCCAATAGATCTTTTTGCAATGCTGTTTTTTGCTCTGGCTGAATATTGATCAAAAACCTATTAGGTGCATCAGGAGGCGAACTACTCCTCCACGCATTCAATAAATCTTGCCGGACAACTGCCAAAAGTAACAACGCCATAATGGCAATTGCTAAAGAAGCTACTTGCAAACCAGTCAATAAAGAGCGGCGTGACAATGATTGCCAAGCAAACCTTTGAACAACATCGCGGCCCAATAAAGTATGCTCTGCTAAGTAACTTGCCAACTTAACCATTAGCCATGCAACCCCTAGAAATAGGATTGTCGCAAAAGTAAAACCTCCTAAAGTTAGGCTCGCCAACTTGAAATCTTTTGCTACCAATAACAGCAAACCAAAAAATGTGATTAAACCTAGGAGCATCAGCAACCATACTGATGGCGCATGAACAATCACTTCTTTTCTAATAACTCTCAAAGGAGAAATTTGACTCAACGACAAAATGGGTGGCCAAACAAATCCTATCAGCAGGATGATTGAAACCATCACAGACCAAATTAGCGGCCAAATTGAAGTTGGCGGCAAATCAGATACCAACAAGTCTCCCAAGAAATAAAGTAGAGCCTGATGCCCCAACCAACCTAAGAATGCCCCACCAACCCCGCCAATCAAGGCAATCAATAAACTAGCCCTGCCATGCTCCCAAAGAAGCTGCCGTCTACTAGCGCCTAGGCACTTCCATACCGCAGCAGATTGGGCTTGCCTAGTGGTGTAACGTTTTGCTGCCAGAGCTATTGCCACTGCAGCCACCATAGCGGTTAGCATGGCAACCAAGGATAAAAATTTCTCTGCACGATCCAAAGTAGCCCGCATGAGTGGTTGACTGTTATCCACCCCCTCAGACTTTATCCCTCTTAATTGTTTATTTTGAATTTCTTGATCTGCCCACGCAATGAAATTAGTGATGTCTTGTTCATTGCCAGCCACAAGTAATCGATACGTCACACGACTACCCAATCCAATCAATTGGGTCTTTGATAATTCATCTTCGCGAATCATGACCCTCGGTGCAAAATTTAAAAATCCTGCACCTTTATCTAACTCCTGGGTAATGATTGCCTCAACCTTGAATTTTGCTTGCCCCAATGCAAGCTCATCTCCAATTTTGATATTTAAGCTCGGCATGAGCGCTGAGTCGATCCATACTGCACCTGGACTCGGAATAGACTTATTAATAGTTCCCTTTAGATCTGAAAGGTTCTCGCTGGTTTTAACCGACCCTCTTAAAGGGTACCCTGAAGTAACAGCTTTCAAAGCAACTAGTTTTGTTTGAGATTTAAAACTAGACATGGTCGGAAAGACAATGGTCTGCGCTGTCTCTAAACCTCTTGATTCGGCATCCTTTTGAAATTGCTCAGGGATAGGTTGATCAGCCTGCACAACGACATCAGCTGCAATTAATTGCTTAGCATCCCTTTCAAAGGCGCGCTGCATACGATCTGCAAGATAAGCCACGCTGCTCATAGAAGCGACCGAAATAATCAGCGCCCCTAAAAGCCATACAAACTCAACAGAGCGAAATGAACGAGGGATTGAAATCATTTTTAATGTGTCAAACATAAAGGCCATCAATTCAGTTGATGGCCTTTAATGAATTGCTGCCAATCAGTGTATCTGATTAGCATTGAGTTTGCAGGCGTACTCAACGCCCGCTATTTTTAGTTGAGGTTCAAATTTTGCTTAGATACAACATCCTTATAGATTTCGTATTCAGCCTTAATTTCTGCCGCAAACTGATCTGGCGTATTACCAACGATTAAAGAACCAGTATCTTCAATACGCTTTCTAACAGCAGGGTCTTGCAATACCTTTTGAACGCCCGCATGAATTTTATCGATGGCTTCTTTCGACATACCAGCAGGCCCTAATAAACCGTAATAAGCCATGCGATTAACAGGTGCCAGGCCGACCTCAGCAAAAGTTGGCACATTAGGCAAAACAGCCAAACGTTTAGATGACGCCACCACGATTGGCACTAAGCGGCCATCCTTGATGAATGGCAAGGCTGATGGCAAATTATCAAAAATCATCGGCACCTGTCCTGCAACCGTATCAACCAACGCTGGGCCAGCACCTCGATAAGGAATATGAACAATGAATGCCCCAGTCAAACTTTTAAATAACTCTGTTTGCAAGTGGCCAATACCGCCTGTCCCAGAACTCGAATAAGAGTACTTACCCGGATTTTTTTTAATCAAATCTATAAAAGATTTGTAATCTTTAGCTGGAAAGTTGGCAGTGACAGCAATCACATTAGGTGTTGCCGCAATATTGGTAATTGCCTGAAAATCTTTGATTGGGTCATAGCCAATTTTTTTATTGATGGCCGGATTTGATGCAGTAGTTGAAACGGTCGCCATACCAATCACATGACCATCTTTAGAACCTCTCACCACTTCTAATGCGCCAATAGAACCACCGCCGCCTGCTTTATTCTCAACAATCACTGATTGACCTAAAATTTTTGTCAAAGGCTCAGCAATTGCACGAGCAATGATGTCAGTACTGCCACCTGGGGCAAAAGGCACTATTAATCGAATAGGCTTATTAGGAAAACTCTGGGCGTGAACCACACTGGATGCGAGCAGTGCGCTTGTGAGAATCATGCCAAGCAGACGAATAGATTTCATAACAACTCCATATTTAGCCTTATCTTTGCATTTGAACACATAAGCTTAAATTAAAGCTTATCAAAGACTTACAGCTACTTCGCTTGAGGATTTCACTTGAATGAAAAAGGGCCTAGTTATAAACTAGGCCCTTCTATTTGGTGCGGCTGGCAGGAATTGAACCCACGACCCCTTGGTTCGTAGCCAAGTACTCTATCCAACTGAGCTACAGCCGCATTAAGACCGATATTATGCCATGGAAATTAAAAACTACATAACTCCTGCAGGACACCAACGAATGAAGGATGAACTTCTACACCTTTTGGATGTAGAAAGACCTGAGGTAGTTAAGGTTGTATCTTGGGCAGCTTCAAATGGTGACCGCTCCGAAAATGGTGATTATCAGTACGGAAAAAAGCGGCTAAGAGAAATTGATCGCCGCATTTATTTCCTCACAAAACGCCTTGAGGATGCCTTAGTAGTAGACCCAGAAAGTAGAGAAGCAACAGACCAAATATTCTTTGGCGCCACCGTTTGTTATGCAGACGAAGATGGTGATGAAACCACCATCGCCATAGTTGGTGTTGATGAAGTGGATATGGATAAAAATTATGTCAGTTGGATTTCACCAATTGCTAAAGCTTTGATCAAAGCCAGAGAAGGTGATACTGTGAAATTGCAGACCCCAACTGGTCCTAAGGAATTAGAAATACTGAGTGTTACTTACCAAAAACTCGAGTAATTCTTAAAACGTCTTGATTCTGTCTCAAGCGACGCATCACCTTAGATAAGTGATAACGGCTCTCTACTTGCAGAACAAATCGAATAGATACAGCAGATTCGGTGAAACGATCATCCATCGCTACGTGTGCAATATTGGCATCAGCAGAAGTTAATGTGCCCGCAATCTTAGCCAGCACCCCTTTGCCGTTCTTTACATCCACACGAATAGCAACATCAAAACTTCGTTTGGTTTCTTCAGCCCAAAGCACATCCACCCAATGATCTGGATCGCGGTGATGTAAACGCTGAGCTTGCTTACAGTCATGGCGATGTATTTGCAAACCTTCGCCCTTACCCAAGTACCCCAAAATGGCATCGCCTGGAATCGCATAACAACACGATGGGAAAGTGACAGATTCGCCACCAGCTCCATCAATCATGATGGACTGACGATGTATTGGTAGATCCTCAACAGGCGGCTCCCAATCCTCAGAATCCAAGCGCATCTGTTCTGCATGTCCTCTGGTATCTTGCAAAATAAATTCAATTCGCTTAGCAATCACTGCCGGCACACGATGGCCCATAGCAATGTCTGCAGATAATTCTTCACGCCCTTTGGCGCCAGTCCAATGCAATAATTTTTCCCAGACCTCATCTGTGACCAAAGCAGGATCCCCACCTTGCTGACGCAATGCTTGAGACAATAAACGCTCACCCAACTGAATCGCTTCTGAATACCTTCTGGTCTTCAAGTAATGACGAATCGCTGCTCTTGCTTTACCCGTCTTCACAAAGGTAAGCCAGACAGGATTAGGCTGAGAATTGGGTGATGAACTAATTTCAACAATATCGCCATTTTTTAGTTCTGTTCTCAATGGCAACTGCACACCGTTGACTTTAGCCGCCATGCACTCATTACCTAAGTCGCTGTGGACGGCGTAGGCAAAGTCGAGAGCGGTCGCACCTCTTGGCAAAGCTCTGATCTGACCCTTGGGCGTGAACACATAAACAGCGTCTGGGAACAAGTCAATCTTCACGTGCTCTAAGAATTCTTGAGAGTCACCACTGTTATCTTGAATATCCACCAAGGATTGCAACCACTGATGAGCTCTTACTTGCATTTCAGTCAAATCGCTCTCACCATCTTTGTACGCCCAGTGAGCAGCCACACCCTCTTCTGCCACTTTATGCATATCTTGAGTACGGATCTGAAACTCCACTGGCATACCAAATGGACCCACCAATGTGGTGTGGAGCGATTGATAACCATTTAATTTTGGAATCGCAATGTAGTCCTTAAATTTACCTGGCATCGGCTTATATAGGGCATGCAAAATACCCAAAGTGCGATAACACTCATCAATGGTTTTAACCGTCACTCGAAAACCATACACATCCAACACTTGCGAGAAACTCAAATGCTTTTGGCGCATCTTCATGTAGATGCTGTAAAGAGTTTTTTCCCTGCCGCGCAAGTCAGCCTCAAGCGCTGCTTTACTAATCGACATGCGAGCCGCATCTAATATTTTTGCGACCATCTCTTTTCTGTTGCCCCTGGCTTTCTTGATAGCTTTATCAAGAGTGGCATATCTAAACGGAGAAGAGTGCTTGAAACTTAGATCCTGAAGCTCTCTGTAGACCAAGTTCAAGCCCAAGCGATGGGCAATGGGTGCATAGATCTCATTGGTCTCAAGGGCAACGCGCTTTCGCTTGGCAACAGCCATCGCGTCTAATGTGCGCATGTTATGCAAACGATCCGCTAGCTTTACCAAGATCACGCGCACGTCTCTAGCCATCGCCATGAACATTTTTCTGAAGCTCTCAGCCTGCGCCTCGGCATGACTTTGAAACTCTAACTTATCGAGCTTGGTCAAACCTTCGACCAAATCAGCCACCTTGCCACCAAATACTTCCACGAGTTCTTGGTGGGTACTGCCTGTATCTTCAATCACATCATGCAAAAGAGCAGCCATGATTGAAGGCGCATCAAGACGCCAGCTGGCACATAACTCGGCAACAGCTAAGGGGTGAGTGATGTAAGGCTCGCCACTTTGACGATACTGGCCTAAATGGGCAGAGTCAGCGTACTGAAATGCTTTTTTAATTAAAGCTATTTCATCCGGCTTTAAATGGGCAATCTTTTCGGTAAGACCCGCAATCGATATGACTTGGGCTTTAGGGGGGGTTGCCGGCTGGGACGTAGGTCCAAATAAGTGCCGGCTAGACTGCTCCAGGATGGCGGCTAGGATGCCTTGTGCATCTGAGTTAGGCGCCACCTGATCACCTCTTATAGAGGTACTTTAACCAACATGTCTCGATCTGTAACGCCAGCTGCCACTTCGCGCAAAGCAATAACGGTTGGCTTGTCTTTAGCGTTCACTCGTGGGGCGTGACCTTGCGCTAACTGACGTGCGCGATATGTAGCCGCCAACACCAATTCAAATCGATTAGGAATTGTTTTTAAGCAATCTTCAACAGTAATACGTGCCATGTGTTTAACTCAAAAAGTACTAGGAATACCTAAAGGATAACGCACTTGTGAAAAAGTGGCAGAAAGTTCAGTTTGCACCACCAATTGCACCCAGCTCTTTTGCCAACTGATGTTGCCTAGCCAACTGAGGTCCAGTGCGCAAACGACTGGCCAAAACAACTTGATTTAAGTCATTCAAAGCTTGTTCAAAATTATCATTCACAACCAAATAATTTGCTTCTGCCACGTGCGCCAATTCATCTTTTGCTGCCGCCACGCGCTTTTGTATCGTCGCCTCGTCATCTTGGGCTCTCTTACGCAAACGATCCTCTAATGTCTGAATGGATGGCGGCAAGATAAAAATCCAAATAGCCTCTGGAATTAATCGTTGAACCTGTCTAGCTCCTTGCCAGTCAATTTCCAAAATGACATCTTTGCCATTTTGCATTTGAGACTCAATCCAAGACTTAGAGGTGCCGTAATAATTGCCATGAACATTAGCCCACTCTAAAAAATCACCCGCTTCTTTGCGCTTGATAAATTCTTGTTCAGATAAGAAGTTGTACTCACGGCCATTGACCTCTCCAGGACGAGGTGCGCGCGTTGTAAAAGATACCGATAAACCAATATCAGGATCTTTTTGCAAAAGAGCGTTCACTAAAGAGGATTTACCTGCCCCTGAAGGTGCGACCACCATCAACATGCTTCCGGTATATGCCATGAACTACTCTCCTAAACTACCTTAACTGCCTACATTGAAATCTATTCAAGATTCTGAACTTGTTCTCGCATCTGCTCAATTAATAATTTAATTTCAATTGATGCATTGCTACTTTCTTGAGAAACAGATTTAGAACCTAGTGTGTTTGCCTCACGATTTAATTCTTGCATCAAGAAATCTAGGCGCTTACCAACAGGACCACCCTTATTTAAAGCAGACTCAACGGCATCCAAATGGGTCTTTAAGCGAGAGAGTTCCTCTGCCACATCGATCCGCACACCATACAAAACAACCTCTTGTTTAATTCTGTCAGAAATATCGGTTTTAGTCGTTGCCTGGCCTTGAGCATCCACCCCCGTCAAAATCTCAGTCAAGCGCTCAGTCAGTTTTGCTTGATGTGCCGCGATAATTTGCGGAATCAACGGCTCCAACTGATCAACAATTGCTCTGATGCCAACAACTCGTTCCATCAAGATTTTGAATAAAGCCTGGCCTTCACCCTGACGACTCTCCTTTAGAGCTGTCACAGCCTCTGTAGCAGCATCTAGAGTCAATTTACGCCACAACTCGTCATCAACATTCTTTTCGTTGATGACGCCCGGCCAACGCAAGATCTCACCCATGCGCATATTTCCCGCATTAGGCATTTCTTTTAAAACTGCTGATTCAAGAGCTTTAAGACTTTTTAAGCTGTCTTGATTGAGTAGATCGCTGGCTTGAGGTGTGGTTTGCACTTCACGGTGCACATTGATTCTAAACTCAACCTTGCCACGCCCTAGCTGCTTAGTCACTAATTCGCGTAAGGACATTTCAGCGGAACGACACTCTTCCGGCGAACGTATGTTCAAATCTAGGAAACGACTATTTACTGAACGGCATTCAACCGCTACAGTTGCATAGACTCCGCCACCCAGATCTAATTGTCTGGAGGCACTACCAAAACCGGTCATACTTTCTATCATTCACACATTGTAAAGTCCTATCATGACAATATCCAAACGCCCAAGTAATCGAGCCCCAGAAAATCTTCGCCCTGTCAAAATCACCAGAGGCTTCACCAAGCATGCGGAAGGGTCTGTTTTGGTGCAATTTGGCGATACACATGTGCTTTGCACGGCCTCCATCCTTGAAAAAGTGCCTCCACACCAAAAAGGTAGCGGTGAAGGCTGGGTTACTGCTGAATACGGCATGTTGCCAAGAGCCACTCATACACGCGGCGATCGTGAAGCGGCCAAGGGCAAGCAAAGTGGCAGAACCCAAGAAATTCAGCGCTTGATTGGTCGCTCCATGAGAAGCGTATTTGATTTAAAACTATTGGGTGAGCGCACGATTCATCTGGATTGCGATGTTTTACAAGCAGACGGTGGCACCAGAACAGCTGCTATTACAGGTGCATTTGTGGCTGCAAGAGATGCGGTTAACCAATTGTTGGATAAAAAAGTTTTATCCCAAGACCCTATTAAAGATCATGTGGCTGCAATTTCTGTGGGCATTTATCAGGGTGTACCGGTACTGGATTTGGATTACGCAGAAGACTCTGCCTGCGACACAGATATGAATGTTGTGATGACAGGCCAAGGTGGCATCATCGAAGTTCAAGGTACAGCCGAGGGCGCTGCATTTTCTAGAACGGAGTTAGACCAGTTGTTAAGCTTGGCAGAAAGCGGCATTAAAGAATTGGTGCAACTACAAAAAGTGGCTCTATCTAAATAAGTATGCCAACCAAGAAAATAGTTCTAGCATCCAACAATGCGGGGAAGGTGAAGGAATTCAACGTCTTACTATCCCCTCTTGGGGTTGAGGTCATACCTCAAGGATTGTTAGGCATACCCTCTTGTGAGGAGCCCTTCCCTAGCTTTGTTGAAAATGCAATTACTAAAGCAAGGCATGCGAGCAAACTAAGTGGCTTGCCAGCACTTGCTGATGATTCTGGCATTTGCGTAGATGCCCTCCATGGCTTACCCGGAGTTTTATCTGCTCGCTTCGCGCTGAGTGACCAAAAGAAAGATCCTTCAGACGACGACAACAATGCACTACTCATTAAAAAATTAGCAGGGGCGAGTCAACGCAACGCTCACTTCACTTGCACCTTGGTTTACCTAGAGTCAGCTGACGATCCAGAACCATTGATCGCAGTTGGTAAATGGCATGGTCAAATCATTGAAAGTCCGAAAGGTGAATCTGGTTTCGGATACGATCCACTTTTTTTAATTCCAGAGCTTGGTAAGACAGCCGCAGAACTAAGTTCTGAAGAAAAAAATAAAATTAGCCATCGCGCTCTTGCTCTAGGGCAACTAATGAGCAGCCTAAAAAATAAAATCAGCGCTTAACTCATGCTGAGTTCTTTACCACCCTTATCGCTTTACGTTCACATCCCTTGGTGCGTCAAAAAATGCCCCTACTGTGACTTCAACTCTCATCAAATTAAGGATGGCGATTCTGCCGGACAAGGATTTGACGAAAAGCGATATCTCGAAGCATTAAAACTAGATCTACAAAGTGTGCTGCCCAAAGTTTGGGGGCGCAGAATCCATACGATATTTATTGGCGGTGGCACACCAAGTCTTTTATCGCCTGCCGGTTTAGATCAACTCCTTTCAGATATACGAGCTTTATTGCCAGTCAATGCCGATGCCGAAATCACGATGGAAGCCAACCCCGGCACTTTTGAAATTGAGAAATTCAAAAGCTTTGCAAAGAGTGGAATTAATCGAATTTCATTAGGTATTCAGAGTTTTAATGATGAAAAACTTAAAGCCTTAGGTCGTATCCATGATTCTGCTCAAGCGAAAGTAGCAATCGCTTCAGCCATGGATTTATTTGATCAGGTCAATATTGATTTGATGTATGCCCTACCTAATCAAACAACGGCTGAGGCTATCGCAGATCTTGAGATGGCACTGTCATTTAATACGGCACATTTATCGCTATATCACTTAACACTTGAGCCAAATACCTTATTTGCCAAGTACCCACCTGTATTACCTGATGACGATAGCGCTTTCGAAATGCTAGATGTCTTAATGGAAAAACTGAAAGCTAATGGGTTTGAGCGTTATGAGGTTTCGGCGTACGCCAAGAATGGTCAACGCTGCCAACATAATTTGAATTATTGGCAATTCGGTGACTATATTGGGATTGGCGCAGGCGCTCATGGCAAGATTTCCGCACACAATCAAATTGCCAGACAGACCAATGAACGACATCCTGAGTCGTATATGCAAAAAATGTTGACTGAGGGTCACGCCCTCATTGAAGAGCGCATCTTAAGCAAAGATGATCTACCTTTTGAATACATGCTAAATGCACTAAGACTGGTAGATGGTGTGCCAACTCCCCAATTTCAGGAAAGAACCGGCTTAGATTTGGCTCAAATCAATGGCATGCTCGAAAAAGCCCTAGCTAAAGGCCTACTTGATGAAGACCCCAGAACCATCAAACCATCCTCATTGGGGCTTCAATATTTGAATGATTTACAGATGCTATTCCTAAAATAAAAAACCTCCCAAGCATCGCTGCTGGGAGGTTTTTGGTATTGGCGGAAGCTGTGAGATTCGAACTCACGGAGGACTCGCATCCTCGGCAGTTTTCAAGACTGCTGCATTCAACCACTCTGCCAAGCTTCCAAAACAGCCGTGATTATAGAGGTATCTGAAACCGACTGTCGATTTTTTTCACTTTTTCGTCATTTGAAGTTGTTAAAATTCATAAATGTCTAAATTAATTAGCGCTGTAGACCTAACCCTAGATACGGCATATCAAACAATTAACGACGCAGATTGGCGTCAATTAATTGATATGGCGAAAGAGCGCGGTGTCCTCGAAAGACGTGATGCCATCTTCTCAGGTAACGCTATTAACCAATCTGAAGGGCGCGCAGCACTTCATCCAGCACTTCGTAACTTATCAACCACCCCTATGATCGTAAATGGGGAGGATGTGATGCCTTTGGTCAAAGGCGTATGGCAACGTATTGAAGGGTTTTGCAACCAACTCATTGGCATTACTGATGTCATTTGTCTTGGCATCGGTGGTTCGGATTGGGGTCCACGTCTTGTGTGTGATGCCCTGTATCAAATCAACCCTCAGGATGGCAAAGCTATTCGCCTACATTTCGTTGCTAACGTTGATAGCGCTGAACTAGCCAGCACTCTAGCTAAAGCTCAACCACGCAGTACCAGGGTTTTAATTACATCCAAAACATTCACAACGCTTGAGACGATCAGAAACGCCCAAACGGTGATTAACTGGTTAAAACTTCATCAAGTCACCCCATCGCAACTCAAGAAGTGTTTGATTGGTATCACCGCCAACCCTAAAGCTGCAGAAGCTTTTGGAATCGCCCCAGAAAATATTTATCCATTTTGGGATTGGGTAGGCGGTCGTTTCTCTGTTTGGTCTGCTGTGGGATTCCCAATTGCTATTAAGTTTGGCTTTAATACATTCAAACAACTATTGGCTGGCGCGCACGCCATGGATCAGCATTTCTTAAATGCCCCCGCAGAAGAAAATATGCCATTGATTTTGGCACTCACATTGATACACAACCAAAATCGTCATGGCATCACAGCCAAAGCCATCGTACCGTATGCACATGCTCTAAGATTTTTACCAGAATGGTTGCAACAGTTAGAGATGGAAAGTCATGGCAAGAGTGTGACGATTGATGGGAAAGCATGTGACCCAACATCTCCTGTTGTTTTTGGTAGTGCGGGTAGCAACTCTCAACACAGCTACTTCCAAATGTTGCATCAGGGCACACAAATTATTCCGGTTGACTTCATTGCAGTCAAAGAACCGATGAGTGACCTACCAGAGGCAAAAGAACATCACCAATCACTCGTAGCCAATTGCTTGGCACAAGCACAAGCACTCGCCAATGGTTCAGAAGAGCAATACGCCTACGACTCATGCCCCGGCGGTCGTCCTAGCAACCTCATTTGGCTACCTAAACTAGATGCCTACCACTTAGGCGCCCTCTTAGCACTGTATGAGCATCGCGCTATTTGCTTAGGCGCTATATGGAATTTAAATAGCTTTGACCAACCTGGCGTAGAGCTGGGTAAAAAATTAGCCAAACCCATCCAAGCAGCCCTACGAGGTGAAAACCCCTCACTAAATGGTATTGATGACATCACTGCCGCTCGCATTAAGTGGCTCAACTCTTAAAAATAATTTAATAGCCTCATGGAACTATCCCCTTCTATTTTTAAAGCCTATGACATCCGTGGTGTCATTGATAAAACATTAGATCCAAGCATTGCCAAATTAATTGGGCAATCGTTTGGTAGCGCTATGCGCGAAATCGGCGAAACTACTTGCGTGGTGGGTCGCGATGGTCGTCTATCTGGCCCTTCATTGATGGCAGGATTAACCGAGGGTCTTTTATCAGTTGGCGTTGATGTGATTGATTTAGGTGTGGTGGCAACACCAATGGTGTACTTTGGAACCAACATCAGCATTTTGGGTCAACAGGCTAAATCAGGAATCATGATTACTGGCAGCCACAATCCTCCGGATTACAACGGTTTCAAAATGGTTTTGGGCGGTTCAGCTATTTACGGTGAGCAAATCCAAAAATTGCGCGAACGCATTGTTGCGAAAAACTTTACCAGCGGGCAAGGCACTCGCTCAGAGCACAATATCTTTCCTGAATACCTACAACGTATTGTGGGAGACGTAAAACTCAAAAGAAAAATCAAAATTGCCGTGGATTGTGGCAATGGTGTTGGTGGCGCATTTGCGGGCAGATTATTTAGAGAATTGGGTTGCGAGGTAGAAGAATTATTTTGCGAGGTTGATGGCACTTTCCCTAATCATCACCCAGACCCTGCTCATTTAGAAAATCTGCAAGATCTCATCAAGAATCTACAAACCACCGACAATGAACTAGGTTTGGCTTTTGATGGCGACGCCGATCGCCTTGGTGTAGTGACTAAAACTGGCGAAGTGATTTTTCCAGACCGTCAAATGATGCTTTTTGCCAAAGATGTTTTATCTCGTAACCCTGGCGCACAAATTATTTACGACGTTAAATGCACCCGTAATTTAGCCACTTATGTGAAGCAACAAGGTGGCGTTCCATTGATGTGGAAAACTGGGCACTCATTAGTGAAAGCCAAGCTCAAAGAAACTGGCGCACCTCTAGCGGGCGAAATGAGCGGTCACATTTTCTTTAAAGATCGTTGGTATGGATTTGATGATGGCTTATACACAGGCGCTCGACTTTTAGAAATTTTGAGCTCTGAGCAAGACCCCAACAAAACCTTGGAACAACTTCCAAATGCAATCTGCACGCCAGAATTACAAATGCCTTGTGCCGAAGGTGAAGCGTTTAGTTTGTTAGACAAAATTAAAGCCGAAGTTGCAAAGAGTGCTCAAGTAACTTTTGAAACTGCAGAATCAGTTAATACGATTGATGGTGTACGTGTTGAGTATGCTGATGGCTTTGGTTTAGCTAGACCATCTAATACAACACCGATTGTTGTGATGCGTTTTGAGGCCGATACCCAAGCAGCGATTGAAAGAATCCAAGCGGAATTTAAAAAGGTTTTCTTGGCTGTGAAACCAGATGCCAAGATGCCCTTTTAAAAAGAAATCTTGAAAAAATAAAGGCAGCCTAGGCTGCCTTTTTATATTAATTAATCACTTCAATTAAATCGTGATTTTTTTGATTTCTTTGATTTTGTTCTTTTCATCTACCAAAATCACTTTAGGGATAAATGTCTTGGCATCAGCCTCAGTCATAGATCCATAAGTACAAATAATCAATAAATCGCCAACATGCGCCTTACGTGCAGCTGCGCCATTTAATGAAATCGCACCAGAACCTCTCGCAGCCTTGATGATGTAGGTAGAAAAGCGCTCGCCATTATTGATGTTGTATAGCTCAATACGCTCGAACTCACGCATATCGGCAGCATCTAACAGATCCTCGTCGATTCCACATGAACCCTCATACTCTAAATCGGCTTCAGTCACCGTTACGCGGTGCAACTTAGCACGCAACATCACTCTTTGCATAAATTTCCCTCCGGGTGCGGATTCTACCTTGATAGACTGTCATTCGCTGTAAAATTTGACACGTATGACAATTAAATCTAATTTTTAGGGGTTTTTATGGCTGATAACAATCAAAATGGCTGCCTAACGGTAGGCGAAGGCGTGAAACTAACAGGTACCTTTGTAGTGCCTGACATTGCCTCAATTTCTGGCACTATCGAAGGTGAGTTAACAGCTCGCGAGATTCTAGTGGGTAGCACTGGCGTACTAAAAGGCAAAGTTACTGCTGAAGTAGTTGATGTTCGTGGCGAAATTCATGACAACCTATCAGCCAAAAAATCACTATTTATTCGCTCTACAGGTAAAGTGATTGGTACAGTTCAATACGCAGAAATTGAAATTGAAAAAGGTGGCGACCTACAAGGTAACCTTCTTAAGTCTGATAGCGGCTACAGCGCATCTTAAGTGATTACTAAGGAATGAATATGTTTGGTAAAAAGACAGATAACGAAACTCCAGAGTTAGAAACAGAACAAGTTGAATCTAATGACGTAGCCGAAGAAAACTTGGGCTTAGATGCATTACCTACTCAAACTTCACCTAGCTCACTAAAACCTTCCATCATCAGCGAAGGCTTTGAATTTACTGGTGACATGAAATCTGGCGGCTCAATCACAGTTGATGGCACATTTAAGGGCAACCTATCTGTGCAAACATTGTTAATCGGCGCTAATGGTTATGTAGATGGCACAGTCAGCGCAGACAATATCAATGTTAAAGGTCGTTTGGCTGGCACAGTGACTTGTCGCGATATCGTGATTGGTGGCAGAGCTACAGTAGATGGCGCTGTAACTTACACAAGTATCACCATTCAACGTGGCGGCACAGTGAAAGGTGATTTAAAGCGCAAGTAATCAGTAATTAGCGCTTTAAAAACAAAAGGCTCACATCTGTGAGCCTTTTTAATTATTAGAAAAAATACTTTGCAAATTGCTTTGCTAATAATGCCTATGACTAACGTCGATCTTGGACCGCACGAATTAGATCTGATGCTTGATTAGCAGTTTTCTTATCAATTCCCTGAATCACCAAACCAACCACTTTAGCGCCATGCTCAATACCAATGGAGCCATAAGTAACATCTCCTCGCACCTGGGCTGTTTGATGAAACTCTACGCGTTCAGTAGCGTAAATATTGCCTTCTACTTTTCCAGCCACCATGACACGATAGGCAAAAATATCGCCGACTACCTCACCGCTCTCACCGATGGCCACAGTTACTTTTGAATTATCTTCACACTCAATATTGCCAACTACCTTACCGTCAACGCGCAAGCTATCACCCACGACCATGCGGCCATAGATTTCTGATGATTTACCAATCAATGTGTCAAAACGCTCATTAGTAGGTAAAAGCAACGAGGTCTTACGCTTGCCAAACATATTGAATCTCCATAGATGTTGGTATTTTAAATCCTTTTAACTAACCCCAGACTTTTCTGGATAAATAACTCTTGGCTTTCAGGTTAATTAAGAAAATTGCCTTAATATTCATGTATGAACAAAGAATTATTTGATTACCCAAAACAAGATGCTTCAGGAGCAACTTGCATTGCCCAAGCATGGGCAAAAGTACCAGAATCCTTGAGTAAAGAAGAAAAATCTCAAACAATTCAAGCAATTAAGTCTGAGCTACAAAAGCAAAATGCGGTTTTAGTCGCTCACTACTATGTTGATGGGGACATTCAGGACCTTGCTTGGGAAACTGGCGGCATGGTGGCAGATTCTCTAGAAATGGCTCGTTTTGGTAAAAATCATTCAGCACAAAAACTCATAGTTGCTGGCGTGAAGTTCATGGGTGAAAGTGCAAAAATACTCAGCCCAGAGAAAACTGTTCTCATGCCTGATTTAGATGCAACCTGCTCACTTGATTTAGGTTGCCCAGCAGATGACTTTGAGAAGTTTTGCGATGCCCACCCTGATCGTGAAGTGGTGGTTTATGCCAATACCAGCGCAGCCGTTAAAGCCAGAGCTGATTGGATGGTCACAAGCTCCTGTGCATTAGCCATAGCTCATCACCTTCATCAACAAGGTAAAAAAATATTGTGGGCACCTGATCGTCACCTTGGTAGATATATTCAAGATCAAACAGGGGCCGATATGTTGCTATGGGAAGGTCACTGCATCGTGCACGATGAGTTCAAAGCAATTGAACTTGAAACTCTCAAAAAGAAACATCCTGATGCTTTAATTTTGGTTCACCCCGAATCACCAGAGCATGTTGTTGAATTAGCCGATGTAGTCGGCTCAACTTCAGCGATGATCAAAGCGGTGGTGGAAGGAACTGCACAAGAATATATTGTTGCAACCGATAAAGGTATTTTGCACAGAATGCGTCAATTGGCTCCTGGCAAAACTTTGATTGAAGCTCCAACTGCTGGCAATAGTGCCACATGTAAGAGCTGCGCACACTGTCCTTGGATGGCGATGAATGGGCTCAAGGGCATTCTTCACAGCCTAACACATCAATCAGGTGAAATTATGATTGACCCTTCTATTAGCCAAGATGCCAGTCGCTGCATCGAAAGAATGTTGAAGTTCACGGCTGATCATCCTGATTTATTGGCTAAAGCTCAACATGGCTTTGTTAAAAATATTGGTGCTGTTTAATTCAGAGCACATGTTGTGCATTTCAGTTATTAAAAAATAATCCTCATTTAAAAAAATTTATGTTTGACCATAACGAATCACTCGAACAAGCTCGCGAACGCAATATCAATGATGCCCTGCTAGAAGATATTGGCAAAGGCGACTGGACAGCCATGCTAGTTCCTAATGATGGCACTGTCACCGCCAAGTTAATTGTGAGGCAAGAAGCTGTTCTTTGTGGGCAAGCTTGGTTTGAAGGCTGCCTAAAGAAATTAGATGGCTCAGCACAAATCAAATGGTCTTATAACGAAGGTGATTTGATGAAAGCAGACACCACTGTTTGCGACATCATTGCTAAGCCACGCGCTCTGTTATCTGCAGAACGCCCTGCCATTAATTTTTTGCAAACACTCTCTTGGACAGCCACCATCACTAGAGAGCACGTTAAAGCCATAGAAGGAGCGAGCCCCAACCCGACAGGATGCGCAGTATTAGATACCCGCAAAACCATTCCTGGATTACGCCAAGCCCAAAAATATGCTGTGACTGTTGGCGGAGGCAAGAATCAACGCCTAGCCTTATGGCATGGCATCCTGATTAAAGAAAATCACATTGCCGCTGCAGGGGGAATTTCTGCAGCGATGCAAGCAGCTATTGCATTGAATTCTGGTGTTAATATTCAAATTGAAGTTGAAAACATTGCTGAACTTAAAGAAGCTTTATCAGCTGGCGCAAAAAGTATTTTGATTGACAACTTTAGCCTAGAGCAAATGCGCGAGGCGGTTGCCATTACTCAAGGATCAGCATTGCTTGAAGCATCAGGTGGAGTCAGTTTAGATCAACTCAAACACATCGCAGCCACTGGTGTGGATCGCATCTCAATTGGCAAATTAACCAAAGATGTTATTGCAGTAGATTTTTCTTTACGAGTTCAATGATTGATTGTCAATTGGCAATCAATGCCGATTTAGTGGTGTCAAGATCGTAGGATATGAGACTGTCCAGCTTTGCGGGTAGTCTCGGCTGTAATGAAGACCACGACTTTCTTTGCGCATCAATGCAGAGCGCACAATGAGTTCAGCACAACTCAATAAATTACGAAGCTCTAATAAGTCTCTTGTGACTCTGAAGTTAGCGTAATACTCTTGAACTTCACTTTGAAGAAGTTCAATACGGTGAAGCGCTCTCTCCAAGCGACGATTGGTTCTTACGATTCCGACATAGTTCCACATCAACAAACGTAATTCATCCCAGTTATGAGAAATCACCACGCTCTCATCTGCATCTTCCACACGACTTTCGTCCCATGCCGGAACTTCTGGCATATCTTTAAATGGATGTTGGTTAATTTGCGCTGCCGCTGACTTACCTATCACCACGCATTCCAACAAAGAATTGCTAGCCAAGCGATTAGCGCCATGCAAACCTGTATAGGTGGCCTCACCAACCGCATATAAACCTGGCAAATCTGTCTTACCTTCCAAATCCGTCACCACGCCACCACAGGTGTAATGGGCTGCGGGTACAACAGGGATGGCTTGTTTAGAAATATCTATCCCAAGAGCTGCGCAACGTGCATAGATGGTTGGGAAATGCTCTTTTAAGAAAGCCTCACCTAAATGAGTGGCATCTAACAACACATAATCAAGACCATGCTTTTTCATTTCAAAGTCGATGGCGCGAGCCACAATGTCTCTTGGCGCTAATTCTGCACGCTCATCATGAGCTGTCATAAAACGAGTGCCATCTGGCAACTTCAATTGCGCACCCTCACCACGCAATGCCTCGGTAATTAAAAATGTTCTATCTTGTGGATGATACAAACAGGTTGGATGAAATTGCACAAATTCCATATTGCCCACGCGACAACCTGCACGCCATGCCATGGCAATGCCATCACCTGTAGCCGTCTCCGGATTACTGGTGTAGCGATATACCTTGCCCACACCACCTGTAGCCAACACCACAGCAGATGCTGGAATTGCTTCAATCTTCCCAGTAGAAATATCTAAGGCATAAACACCATAACAACGATTAGGTAGTTTATTTTTTTTGTTTTTTAGATGGTGATTGGTAATTAAATCTAAGGCCATCCAGCGTTCTAACAACTGAATATTAGGATGAGCCTTGGCTTGATCTAATAAAACCTCATGAATCGCCTTACCAGTAGCATCTGCGGCATGTGCAATACGTCGATGACTGTGACCGCCTTCTCGCGTCAAATGGAGCCCTTTGGGGCCAGCAGGATCGGTTGTAAAAGGCACGCCCTGGGTAACTAGCCAATCAATTGCATCCGCACTTCTCTCAGCAATATATCTAGCAGTAGATTCAACGACCAAGCCAGCACCTGCTTCAACAGTATCCCTCACATGGGCATCAACACTGTCTTGTTGATCAATAACCCCCACAATGCCACCCTGAGCCCAGGCAGTTGCTGATTCTGATAAACCTCTTTTAGCCATGATGATGACCTGACGAGTTTCAGCTAACTCAAGCGCCACCGTTAAACCAGCCAAACCCGCGCCAATAATAACAACTGGTAAAGAATCAGAGGTGCTTGTTGTAGACATAATCAGATATTAACTTGAATACTTAACTTAGTTTGCTAGCGTGTTCCCTAGTCTCATGGAAAACAATTTGAGGCCAACGCTCTTGGGTAACTCTCAAATTGACTGCGGAAGTTGCTAAATATGCCAAATTTTCAGCAGCATCAATGGCTAACTGATGGCCAGCCGATGAATTTTGAAAATCAGTCATGATTTTTTTATCTTCGCAAGTCACCCAACGTGCACAGTTAATGCTAGCCGTTTCAAATACGGCATCTACACCATACTCATTCATCAAACGACTAGCCACCACCTCAAACTGCAAAGCACCAACAGCGCCTAAAATTAAGTCGCTGCTATTAACAGGCTTAAATACTTGTACAGCACCTTCTTCACCCAACTGTTGCAAGCCTTTTTGTAGCTGTTTAATTTTCATCGGGTTACGAATACGTGCCACTCTAAAGAAGTCAGGGGCAAAGTACGGAATACCCGTGAACTGCAACGCCTCACCTTCAGAGAAGCTATCACCAATTTGCATATTGCCGTGATTCGGCAAACCGATGATGTCGCCAGCATAAGCTTCTTCAACTTGCTCACGACTAGATGCCATAAATGTCACCACATTAGATACTTTGACATCGCGATTGATTCGCAAATGATTGATCTTCATACCGCGCTCAAACTTCCCTGAGCACACTCGCAAAAACGCAATACGGTCTCGATGAGCCGGGTCCATATTGGCCTGAATCTTAAACACAAAGCCACTGAACTTATCCTCACGAGGATCTACTGATCTAACTGTTGCATCACGCTCTCTAGGTCCTGGCGCCCAATCCAACAATGCATTCAGAATCTCACGAACGCCAAAGTTGTTAATCGCTGAACCGAAAAATACAGGGGTTTGTAAACCACCCAGGAATCGCTCCAAATCAAATGGGTGTGATGCACCTTGCACCAACTCCACTTCCATTTTTAATTGAGCCATCTCGTCAGGGAACATTTGATGCAACTCAGGGTTATCAATCCCCTTCATTACTTGAAACTCTTGATCAGCGCGATCATTACCCGCTGCAAACAACAAAATTTCGTCATTGATTAAGTGATAAACACCACGGAAGTTCTTGCCCATACCGATAGGCCAAGTCACAGGTGCGCACTCAATTTTTAAGACAGATTCCAACTCATCTAAGAGTTCCATCGGATCTCTTGTCTCACGGTCCATCTTATTAACAAAAGTAATAATTGGGGTATTGCGCATGCGACAAACATTCAGCAACTTAATCGTCTGCTCTTCCACACCTTTGGCCGCATCAATCACCATCAATGCAGAGTCAACTGCTGTCAAAACACGATAAGTATCTTCAGAGAAGTCTTGGTGACCTGGGGTATCCAATAGGTTCACCACGTGATCACGGTACTCAAACTGCATCACAGAACTAGCAACAGAAATACCGCGTTGCTTTTCGATTTCCATCCAGTCAGATGTGGCGTGTCTACCACTTTTACGAGCTTTCACCGTCCCCGCCAATTGGATGGCTCCAGAGAACATCAAAAGCTTCTCAGTTAAGGTTGTTTTACCGGCATCAGGGTGAGAAATAATGCCAAAAGTCCTACGTCTTGCGACTTCGCGGACAATATCATTGCTGTAATTCATAGGCTTTTCAATCAAATAGCCCTATAGTTTAGTTTAGACGAGCCAAACAGGCATTAATTGCGTGTGTATTTAGAATACTTGGGGGTATTGAACCCTTTTACAGACGGTAGAGCAAAAAGTGGCAAAAAAAGAAATAACAGACCAAAAACACGAAATTAGACCGACTCAATCGATTGAGCTCCTCAAGGAGTTGCACATCCTAACCAGAGATGGAAAACTCAATCAAGATACTAGACGCAAACTCAAGCAGGTCTATCACTTAGTGCAATTCATTGAACCTTTGCTCCAAGAAGTTCTTGCCAAAAAAGATCATTTATCGATTGTTGACCATGGCGCCGGCAAGTCTTACCTGGGATTCATTTTGAATGACTTGTTTTGCAAGTTACAAACTAAACCATCGACCATATACGGCATTGAGGTTCGTGAAGAGTTAGTTAAGAAATCTCAAGAATTAGCAAAACGTCTAGATTTTAAAAACATGTCTTTTCTGCACTTAAGTGCCGAGGACTCTTTGCACTCTGATTTATTACCAGATGAAATTGATGTCGTGACTGCATTACATGCCTGCAATACCGCTACGGATGATGCAATTCGCTTTGCCCTCACCAAAAAAGCCCAACACGTTGTCTTAGTGCCCTGTTGCCAAGCAGAGATTGCTGCGACCTTAAGAAAGACAAAATCGCAATCACTCAAAAATGAGTTATCTGAAATTTGGCGCCACCCCATACACACACGAGAATTCGGCAGCCATATAACTAATGTATTGAGATGCCTGCAATTAGAGTCTCATGGCTACGATGTCACGGTCACAGAATTAGTAGGGTGGGAACACTCCATGAAAAATGAATTAATCATTGCCACCCAAAAGAACTTGCCTGGCAAGAAAGCCCGGGACAGAAAAACAAAGCTTTTAGAAGAAATAGGCTTAAGTAGTCTAGAAGAACGGTTTGCTTAGTCGCTGACTAATTAAATTTAAATGAAAGCATGCTGATAGACCCAATATCAATGCCATCAGTGATGATCTCAGTGGCATCATCACTCTCTTGCAGACCCAAGGCATACATAGCTGGCCAGTAATGTTCCCAAGTAGGGTTCGAGATCAAAGCGTCCTGCCCAAATAACTCTGGATTAATCAAGGCATCATGATGTCCAGCTAATAACTGAGTCTTAAAAAAATCATTAAAACGTATTGCCCATGGGTATTGCTGGGTTCCAGCAAAATCAACTAGCCTCAAGTTATGCACCACATTACCGCTAGCCACAATCAAGATTTCTTCGTTTCGCAAATCTTTTAATTCTTTTGCCAGTTCATAATGTTCTGGCGAACTCAGCCTCATATCTAAGCTTAATTGCACAACTGGAACATCCGCATTTGGAAACAAACTTCTCAATACCGCCCAAGCACCATGATCCAGCCCCCAATTTTGATGATCCAGCTCTACTTCGCGACTTTTGATGAGTGTTTTAACTCGTTTTGCCAACTCTTCACTTCCAGGAGCAGGGTATTGAACATCAAAAAGTTTTTGCGGGAAACCACCAAAATCATGAATGGTTTCAGGATGCTCCATCGCAGTTACAGAAGTTCCCTCGGTTAACCAATGCGCTGATATAGCTAAGATAGCTTTGGGCTTAGGTAGCGATTTCCCTAATTTCTCCCAAGCATCAGAATAAACATTCGATTCAATTGCATACATCGGGTTGCCGTGCCCTAAAAAAAGTACAGGCATTTTTGGAGAATTTGACTTCATACCCCAATTGTCCACGAAATAGCTAAATTTTTATGAAGGTCAGGCAATAAAAAAGGCTGCCTAAGCAGCCCTTTTTATTCTCACGAATGAGGAATTACTTGCGCTTGTTAACAGCGTCTTTAAATGCTTTACCAGCTGTGAACTTAACTGTTTTAGCAGCTGCAATCTTGATTGCTTCGCCAGTTTTTGGGTTGCGGCCAGTACGTGCAGCACGCTTGCCTGAACCAAATGTACCAAAACCGATCAATTGAACTTTGTCACCTTTAGTAACTGCTTTAATGATTGTCTCGATTGATGTGTTTAAAACACGTTCTGCAGATGCTTTAGAAATGTCTGCATCTTTTGCAATTTTTTCTACTAATTCAGCTTTATTCATTATTAACCTTTCAACATTGAAACTGGGAATATATACAAAGGATTTTTAATTTCTCAAAAAACCAAGAACCTTTGTATTGCTTGTATTAAAGCACAGAATCTACCTGCAAGCCAATATTTATATGAATATTTAGGGTTTAACCTATGCCCCATCTTGGTTCGAGGCAAACTGTTCCAAAAAGAGTCAACTATTCATCAAATTGACATAACTTGAAGACCACCCATGTATGGTTGCAATGCCTTAGGTACTTTAACGCTACCGTCTGCTTGTTGATTATTTTCCAGTATGGCCACAGCAGTTCTACCTACAGCCAATCCAGAGCCATTGAGTGTATGCACCAATTCGGGTTTTGCTTGCCCCGTCTTAAAGCGAGCCTGCATGCGTCTTGCTTGGAAGTCGCCCATGTTCGAACAAGAACTAATTTCTCTGTATGTGTTTTGCGCTGGCAACCAAACTTCTAAGTCATACGTCTTAACACTACCAAAGCCCATATCACCGGTGCATAGCAATACTTTTCTATAAGGCAACTCCAATTGTTGCAAGATAGATTCAGCATTTGCCGTCAATGCCTCTAGGGCATCCATAGAGTCTTCAGGCTTAGTGATTTGAACCAATTCAACTTTCTCAAATTGATGCTGACGAATCATGCCGCGAGTATCACGTCCATAACTACCTGCCTCAGATCTAAAGCATGGTGTGTGAGCCACAAATTTCTTAGGCAACTGTTCTGCTGCAGTAATGGTGTCACGCATCAAGTTTGTGACTGGCACTTCTGCGGTTGGTATCAAGTAAAAGTTTTCGTAGCTTGCTTCAACAGATTCATCCTGATCGTCACCACCCACCTTACGTGGCACTTTAAATAAGTCCGCCTCAAATTTTGGTAACTGCCCAGTGCCTCTCATTGAATCAGCGTTCACAATAAAAGGAACATACACTTCACCGTAACCCGACTGAACATGGTTATCCAACATGAATTGAATCAACGCCCTGTGCAGACGAGCCATATGCCCATGCATCACCGCAAATCTAGAGCCCGTGATTTTGGCAGCATTATCAAAATCCAAACCTAATGGAGTGGCTAGATCAACGTGGTCTTTCACTTCAAAATCAAATTGACGCGGCTGTCCCCAACGCAACACCTCTTGATTGCCCGATTCATCCTTGCCAGTAGGCACAGTTTCATGAGGAATATTAGGAATACTCATCAAGAAATCATTCAACTGTGCTTGAAGTACTGTTAATTTTTCAGTCAGACTTTGTAGCTCTTGATTAACCACACCAGATTCAGCAATCTCAGCAGCAGCATCTTCGCCTTTGCCTTTTTTCATGCCAACAGCTTTAGCCAACTGATTGCGTTTGGCTTGCAATTCTTCTGTACGACTTTGAACTTGCTTACGCTCAGACTCTAAGGACGTGAATAAGCTTTTATCCAAGATAAATTTTCGGTCGGCTAAACGACCTGCCACGGTATCAATGTCTTTGCGTAAAAGCTGAATATCAATCATGTGATTCTCAATACTATGTTTATTTGTCTTTATTGGACATTTAGAACGTCTGCACCTGGTGGCGGATTAAATTTAAATACTTCCGACCCCAAATTGCCATTAATACGAATTTTACTCAGGTTAATCAAAGTGATCGTACCAAAGTTATCGTGCAACTCTAAACCTACTGGCAACCCATTGGCCATGCCAACACCCACTCGGCTATATGGAATATCTCCGGCACCCTTCTCCGCTTTTGGTTTTAACTCCAACCAATACATACCACCCTTCTCACCACCTGGCACTAGCTCAAATCGCTCATCAATAGCAATTTGGCCAAATAAAATGGCAGCAGGACTAGCACTCAAACTTTTACCAGCAGGTCGAATCGTTAACTGATTAAGGTCTTTGTCCCAGAGCAAAAGTCTTTGTCCATCAGCAATCACTTTTTGCTCAAAAGGTTTGGTTGTCTCCCAAATGAACTTGCCGGGTCTTTGGAAAACAAAACGGCCTTGGCTTTTTCTGAGAACTTTTGGTTGTGCCTCGCCAGATTTTGGCGGTCTAATTTGTTGCTGTGAGAATTCGCCTTCTGCATTTTTAACATTAGCAATAAATTCTCTAAATTGCGTCACACCTTCATCAGCAATTGCCCAATGAGTAAATGCCAGCCCCCAGAGGGTTGTCAGCAAAACACATTGCTTAATTATTCTTGGAAATAACATCTTAGTTGTCGTTAGAGCCACGCACTAAGATATCGCGATTACCGTTGCTACCCATCTTAGAAACAAGACCAGCACGTTCCATGTCTTCCAATAATCTGGCAGCACGGTTATAGCCAATCCTCAAATGTCTTTGCACCAAAGAAATGGACGCTCGTTTGTTTTCTAAAATAATGGCAACCGCTTGATCATAGAGCGGGTCTGCTTCACCACTGGCTGATGCCTCACCACCCAAACCACCATCACTCTCAGACTGAGGCTCCAAGATAGATTCAATGTAATTTGGTTCGCCATGCTTTTCTTTCAACCAAGTAACAACGCGATGCACTTCATCATCAGTCACAAAGGCGCCATGAACTCGAATTGGCAAACCAGTACCTGGCGCCATGTACAACATATCACCCATACCCAGCAAGCTCTCAGCACCTTGCTGATCCAGAATCGTACGACTATCAATTCTGCTGCTTACCTGGAATGAAATACGTGTTGGTACGTTAGCTTTGATCAACCCTGTGATCACATCCACACTAGGGCGTTGCGTTGCCAACACCAAATGAATGCCTGCAGCACGTGCTTTTTGCGCGATACGTGCTATCAACTCTTCAATCTTCTTGCCAACCACCATCATCAAGTCAGCCAACTCATCAATGATGATGACAATCACTGGTGCTTTATGTAATGGCTCAGGATCGTCCGGTGTCAAACTAAATGGGTTATACAAATACTCGCCTTTGGCTTCTGCATCTGCAATCTTTTTATTAAAACCTGCCAAATTACGAACGCCAAATTTACTCATCAACTTATAACGACGATCCATCTCAATCACAGCCCAATTGAGGGCGTTATAAGCTTGCTTCATATCCGTAACCACTGGGCACAATAAATGCGGAATGCCTTCATATACAGACATTTCCAACATCTTTGGATCAACCATGATCAAGCGCACTTCATCAGCTTTGGCTTTGTAGAGTAAAGACAAAATCATCGAGTTAATACCCACTGATTTACCAGAACCCGTGGTACCCGCTACCAAGCAGTGAGGCATTTTTGCTAAATCAGCAACAACCGGTGCGCCAGCAATATCTTTGCCCAAAGACATAGTTAACAACGATGTGTTGTCGTTGTATACACGTGAACTCAAGATTTCCGTTAGATGTACCGCCTGACGGTTAGGGTTAGGCAACTCAAGACCCATACAAGTTTTACCCGGTATGGTTTCTACCACGCGCACACTCATCACACCTAAAGCACGCGATAAGTCTTTTTGTAAATTAACAATCTGACTGCCCTTCACCCCCATCGCTGGCTCAATCTCATAACGAGTGATCACAGGACCTGGGTGCGCTGAGATAACCTTCACTTCAATATTGAATTCTTTTAACTTTCTCTCAATCAAACGAGAAGTGAACTCCAGCGTATCGGCTGAAATCGTCTCTTTAACCGGAGGAACAGGATCTAACAGCGATAGAGGTGGCAACTCAGAATCTGACATGTCAGCAAACAAAGGTTGCTGCTTCTCACGCTCAACACGCTCACTCTTCACAACTGTTAAAGGCGCCCTGATAATTGGCACTGGAGGAAGCTCTTCGATCTTGACGCGCTCTTCTTCAACAATCTCTTCACGCTCCTCTGCAGCCTGCTCACCAATACGGCGATCTTCTTCAGATTCGCGGCGCTCGCGAATGCGCATAAAACTTAATTCCAAGAATCGGCCGACTTGCTCTGCGAGTGTTAGCCAAGAAAATCTAAGGAACAAAGACATACCAATCGCTAAAACCACTAACAACACCAAAGTGGCGCCTGTAAAACCGATTGCCATTTGTAATGGATCGCCCAGCAACTCTCCCAACACACCGCCTGGAGGTCTTGGTAAATCCATGGTCATGCTGTGCATACGGATTGATTCCAAAGCCATGCTTGAAACCATGGTCAAAGCAAAACCCAAAAATCTTGGTAAGAAAGGCTCTGGTTCGAGCTCATTGCCTGGCAATTTTGCTGCAGTAAGCTCTTGCCAACCTCTAACAGCGCGCTTTAAGAGCAGAATGACCCACCAGTAGGCTGATGCGCCAAAAACGTAAAACAGGATGTCAGCTAGCCAAGCGCCTAAACGACCCCCAATATTTGAAATATTTGCCACCTGATTGGCATGCGACCATGCTGGATCGCTTTTACTGTAGCTAGCCAAGACCGCAAATAAAGCCAACGTCAGAGCCATGAAGGCAATCCACTTGACTTCGCGCATAAGCCTAGTCAAACGGGTATCAGGACCCCCAACAATTGGAGGGCGATTTTGAGAGGGTGCAATTCTAGCCATGTTCTCCTGATTGTAATCAACAAGAAACAATCAAAGTCTTATAATTGAAAAATGACTACAAAAAACCCTAAACACGCAAAAGTATTGATTCTAGGATCAGGTCCTGCAGGCTACACAGCCGCTGTTTATGCAGCCCGAGCCAACTTAGACCCAGTTCTCATCACTGGCATAGCCCAAGGTGGCCAATTAATGACCACCACAGAGGTGGAAAACTGGCCAGCAGACCCTAATGGTGTTCAAGGCCCTGAATTAATGCAACGCTTTTTAGAGCATGCTGAACGCTTTAAAACAGAGATTGTTTTCGACCACATTCATACAGCAGCTCTGACAGAAAAACCTATTCGCCTAGAAGGTGATGCCGGCACGTATACCTGCGACTCACTGATTATTGCCACTGGTGCGTCAGCTCAATACTTGGGCTTACCAAGCGAAGAAGCCTTCATGGGTAAAGGTGTTTCTGCATGCGCTACTTGCGATGGCTTCTTCTACAGAAATCAGGATGTGTGCGTGATTGGCGGTGGCAACACTGCGGTTGAAGAAGCTCTTTATCTAGCTGGTATCGCCAACAAAGTGACGGTGATCCATCGTCGCAATAAATTCCGTGCAGAACCGATTCTGATTGATCGCTTGATGGCCAAAGTAGCTGAAGGCAAAGTAGCCATTGAATGGAATAGCCATTTAGACGAGGTATTGGGTGACAACACTGGCGTAACCGGTGTACGCGTTGCCAATGCTAGCGGTGAGAAAAAAGATATTGCTCTAAAAGGCGTATTCGTAGCGATTGGTCACAAACCCAATACAGATTTATTTGTCGGCCAACTTGATATGGAAAACGGTTATCTCAAAACTAAAACCGGCCTGGTTGGTAACGCAACAGCCACGAATATCCCTGGCGTATTTGCTGCAGGCGATGTGCAAGACCACATCTATCGCCAAGCAATCACTAGCGCTGGCACAGGATGCATGGCGGCATTGGATGCACAACGCTATCTAGAAACTCTGTAACCCCATAGAGGTTCTATAAAACAATAAAGCCCAGATATATCTGGGCTTTATTGTTTTGAAAAGTAGCTATTAGATAGCTGATTCGTTTGTTTCACCAGTTCTGATACGAATCACTTGCTCAATTGGTGTCACAAAAATCTTGCCATCACCAATCTTGCCTGTATGAGCAGCTTTAACTATTGCATCAATCACTGCGTCAACGCGGTCATCAGAAACCACTACCTCAACCTTGATCTTAGGTAAAAAATCAACCACATACTCAGCGCCACGATAGAGCTCAGTATGGCCTTTTTGACGACCGAAGCCTTTTACTTCAGTCACTGTTAAACCTGTAACGCCTAACTCAGCCAAACCTTCACGAACTTCGTCTAGCTTAAATGGCTTAATGATTGCTGTAATTTGTTTCATATTCATCTCCTAATAAATTTGATGATACCTAAAATTAATCAATCCATCTAAAAATTAAGCTCGGAACTTATTGGTGATCGGATAACGCCAATCTCGCCCAAAGGCTCTTTGAGTAATTCTGACGCCAATAGGTGCCTGACGACGCTTGTATTCATTAATCTTAATGAGACGCGTCACCTTTTCCACATCTTCAGGGCGGTAGCCTTT
>JACCDS010546018.1_pt1 | contig 41197 bp, 36 predicted proteins | sample 7446441 | NCBI WGS metagenome assembly JACCDS01 (sample SAMN15323445, study PRJNA562643) | freshwater metagenome | isolation source: river surface water | place: USA:Blue River Watershed | collected 2017-08-17 | reverse complement strand
GGTGGAGGTTACCGCGTTTCACCGTAACTGAATACGCTCGTCTCTGTGGCCCTGTTCCGCGCCTCACGGCGGACGGCCGTTAGCCGTCACCCTGCTCTGTGGAGTCCGGACCTTCCTCCCGCAATCTTGCGATTGCCAGCGACTGTCTGGCCTGCTTCACGCGCGCATTGTACCCGCTGACGCCAATCAGCAGCGCCCGGTCTGCATGAGCGGCAACGGCAGGCGGCGCAGAACCACCGGGCGGGCGCAGCGCATCCCCGCTCATTCAGACCGCTGCGGCATGCCAGCGCCATCACGCAAGCGCCCGGTCGTCCGAGGCGCTCAGTCGAACACCGGCTTGCGCTTCTCTAGGAAGGCCGAGAATGCTTCTTTCGCGGCCGGCCCGTCGAGCAGGCGCGTGAAGTGCTGCAATTCCGTCAGCATTGCCGCCGCGACCGGCGTCTGCAGGTCGGCACGCATCAGCTGTTTGGTGATGCGCAAGGACTCCGCCGGCAGTGCGGCCAGTTTGGCCGCCTGCTGGCTGACGAAGGGCATCAGCTCGTCCATCGATAGCACCCGGTTGACCAGACCCATGCGCTCAGCCTCAGCCGCATCGAAAGCCTCACCCAGCAGCAGCTTTTCGGCGGCCCGCCGGTAGCCAGCCATCCTCGGCAGCAGCACGCTGGACGCGAACTCGGGACATAGCCCGAGCTGCGCGAACGGCATCGCGAACTTCGCTTCCCGAGCGGCATACACGAGGTCGCAATGCATCAGCAGCGTGGTGCCGATGCCGATCGCCAGCCCCGGGACGGCGGCAATGACTGGCTTGGTGGTCGTGCGCAGCGCCGTCATGAACTGCGCGACCGGACTGCTATCGCCCTGCGGCGGGCGCTGCAGGAAATCGGCGAGATCATTGCCAGCGGTGAAGGCACCGCCGTCGCCGGTGATCACAACCACCCGCACCGTATCGTCGGCGCCGGATTCTTTCAGCGCATCGGCGAGCGACTGGTACATCGCCGCCGTGATGGCATTCTTTTTTTCCGGACGATTGAACGCTATCGTCGCTATCCGATCGCTGACCTCGAACCGAACTGCCATTCCCTTTTCCTTTCAAAAATGCCCGCGTCGCGCAGGCTAGAACCAGTCTTCGTCCATCGCCATGAGGCTGGCTGCGCCCGAGCGCGCCTGCCGGATGAGCATGGCCGTTTCCGGCAACAGCCGTGCGAAATAGAAACGCGCCACCGACAGCTTGGCCCGGTAGAAATCGTCACCACCAGCTGCCTTGTCTAGCGCGAGCTGCGCCATGCGTGCAAAGAAATACGCGAACATCCAGTGGCCTGCCACCCGCAGGTAGGGCACGGCGGCCGCGCCGATCTCATCGCGATCCTGCGTCGCCTTCATGCCGATCTCCATCGTCAGCTTGCCGAGCTTCTCACCCAGATCGGCCAGCGGCACAAGAAATTCGGCCATGCGCGGATCGGCAGCATGCGCCTCGGCAAAAGCGCGGACCTTGCCGCCGAACTGGCGCAGCTTCGCGCCATTGTCCGACAACACCTTGCGCGCCAGCAGGTCCAGCGACTGGATGGTGTTGGTTCCCTCGTAAATCATGTTGATGCGTGCATCGCGCAGATACTGCTCCATGCCCCATTCAGCGATATAGCCGTGCCCGCCAAATACCTGCAGGGCGTCGGAGCAGGCGATCCACGCATTGTCGGTCAGGAAGGCTTTCGCGATCGGCGTCAGCAGTGCCACCTCGTCGGACGCCTGTTGCCGTGTCGCCGGGTCTGGATGATGCTGCTCGCAGTCGATCATCAGGGCGACGTAGGAACTGAACGCGCGCCCGCCCTCGGCATAGGCGCGCGCGGTGAGCAGCATGCGCCGAACGTCCGGATGCACGAGGATGGGATCGGCCGGCTTGTCTTCATGCTTCGCACCGGTCAGGCTGCGTCCCTGCTGGCGTTCACGCGCATAGGCGGCCGCGTTCTGGTAAGCGAGCTCAGTCAGGCCCAGCGACTGCATGCCGACGCCGAGGCGCGCCGCATTCATCATGACGAACATCGCGTTCAGCCCGCGATGCGGTTCGCCGACCAGCCAGCCGGTGGCATCGTCGAGATTCATCTGGCAGGTGGCGTTGCCGTGAATGCCCAACTTGTGTTCGATCGCGCCACAATGGATCGCATTGCGCGCGCCGGGTGCGCCGTTGGCGTCAGGCAGAAATTTCGGCACGACGAACAGTGAAATGCCACGCGTGCCCGGTGGCGCATCCGGCAGCCGGGCCAGCACCAGATGCACGATATTGGCCGCCATGTCGTGCTCGCCGGCCGAGATGAAAATCTTGCCGCCGGAGAGCCGGTAGCTGCCATCGGACCGCGCCACGGCACGGGTCTTGAGCAAACCCAGGTCGGTGCCGCAATGCGGCTCGGTCAGACACATCGTGCCGGTCCATTCGCCCGACACTAGTTTCGGCAGGTACAGCGCCTTCTGCTCCGGCGTGCCATGCGCATGCAGGCACTCGTACGCGCCATGCGACAGCCCCGGATACATCGTCCACGCCTGATTGGCGGCATTCAGCATGTCGTACAGCGCATTGTTCAACACGGCAGGTAATCCCTGCCCGCCGAACGCCGGATCGCAAGCCAGCGACGGCCAGCCGGCGTCGACGAATTGCCGGTAGGCGTCGCGAAAGCCCGTCGGGGTGGTCACGCTGCCGGTGGCGGGGTCGAAGCGGCATCCTTCACGGTCACCGACCTGATTCAACGGGAAGACGACGCCTGCCGCAAACTTGCCGCCTTCTTCCAGCACCTGATGGATGGTGTCCGCGTCCAGCCCGGCATGGGGCGGCAGGACTGCGAACATCTGGTCGACCTGCAGCAGTTCCTGCAGCACGAAGCGCATGTCGCGCAGGGGTGGGTTATAGGCGGGCATCGGGGTTCTCCTTGATCTGCAATGAATGCGCGTAGGCTAGCGTCTTTGCTGACGGGAGTGGATGTGATTCCGCACGCGCATGGATAGTCGCTGCGCTAGCCCCTCTGTGTCGCACTGGCAATCAGTCGGGCAAACCCCGCCTGCGCGCGCTCGGCGCTACCGGGGCTCTTCAGGAAACGTGCATCGTGATGCAGCGCCAGCACCAGCCCGTACATTTCGAACACCAGTTGGTCCGCGTCTGTATCTGACCGCAAATGCCCTTGTTCAATTGCCTGCCGCGCCGCGCGCAACAAGGACTGCTGCCAGGTACGCACCATGCCGGCGAGCTGATCCCGGATCGGGCCGGGCCGGTCGTCATACTCGACCGCTCCGCTGATATAGATGCAGCCCGACGCAATTTCCCGGCTGACGCGGTCGACCCAGCGCCGGAACAGACTCTGCAATCGGGGTAAGCCGCGCGGCTCGCGCATGCTGGGGAAAAATACTTCCTGCTCAAACTGATGGTGGTACTGCTTGAGCACATCGATCTGCAAATCCTCGCGCGAACCGAAATGCGCGAACACGCCCGACTTGCTCATGCCCATGCGCTCAGCCAGCAGGCCAATGGTCAGCCCTTCCAGGCCGTCACGACTGGCGATCGCGAGCGCCGCATCCAGGATGCTGGCGCGCGTCTGCTCGCCTTTGCGCAGCGGCTTGTGGGAGGGGTCGGGCATGGTCGGAAGGAAATCGAACGATCGTGCCATTATGCACAAAAGCCCGACAACGTGGCCAATCGGCGGTTTGCCTGTCAAGCGGCGAGTGACCGCCCGCCGTCATCAACGGCCACCGTCAAACGCGGCCCGTACCCGCCAACGCTGAGCGCCGCTGTCAGTTGCGCGAGCGATCCAGCAGCCGTCGGTCGCGCTTGGTCGGCCGGCCGCGGATCTGGTCCGCCGGATCGGCGAACAAGCGGTGACGTTCGGCAGCCTGTTCGCGCCGCTGCACGCCTTCCGGAGTCTCTTCATAGAGCAGCCTCGCGACCGGCGCAGGGCCGCGCTGGTCGGACAGAGCCAGCACGCGCACCTGCCATGCGGTGCTGCCATTGTCGATGTCGAGCAAGTCACCCACCTTCAGGTTGCGCGCCGGCTTGCAGCGTTCGTCATTCAATTTCACGCGGCCGCGCTCAACAGCGTCGGTCGCCAGCGAGCGCGTCTTGAAAAAGCGCGCAGCCCACAGCCATTTGTCGATCCGGGTCGTGTCCATGGAAGCGGATTGTAGAGCGGATTGCGCGCAGCGTTCAGCGGGTATAGCTGCCCAGCGTGAGCACCTGCAGCACGGCGCGATACAAACCATAGGCGAAACGATTCCACGCGCGTCGCGGCCAGGACAGACGCTCGACATCATCGCGGCTGACCGGCACGCCCTCCGCGACGCCACGCAGGATGTAGTCGCGCAGGGCCGTGGTGAACTCGCGGTCACGCACGATGATGTTGGCTTCGTGATTGACGAACAGCGACAGCCCGTCGAAATTGCTCGAACCTACCGTCGCCCAGTCATCATCGATCACGACGACCTTGCCATGCAGTTGCGTGCGACGGTATTCGACGATGCGCACGCCGGCGCGAACCAGTCGCGGGTAAAAAGATTGCGCGACCGCGTCCTGCATCACGAACTGTCCGACACCGATGAGCAGCGTGACCTCGATGCCGCGCTGTGCAGCGATCATCATCGCCTTGCGCAACTTTCTTCCCGGCGCAAAGTAAGGCGTGACCAGTAGCGCGCTGACGCTGGCTCGACCGAGCGCCTGCAGCAAGGCACGCTGTATCGCACGACGGTTGCGCAGGTTGTCGCGCACCACCAGCGCCGCTTCCTGCACCTGCACTGCCCGCAACGGGCGGATCCGGGACATGTAGTCGCGCAGGTTCTCGATGCGTGCGCGTAAAGGCCTCGGCCCGAGCCGCAACCATTGGCCGACCACTTCGGCGTGGATCGCGCCCACCAGCGGGCCGGCAATGCTGACCGCAAAATCCCAGCGCGGTGCCGGCAGCGGTGTATGTCCGTCATCGTCGGACAGCAGGTCATCGTTGATGTTGAGTCCGCCGAGAAAGGCAAGGCGGCGGTCGATCACCACGATCTTCCGATGAGCACGTGCCACGCCGCGGCGGAACCAGGGATTGAACGCCGCAAAGCGCACCCCTGCTGCGGCGAACTCGGCCTGCAGCCGGACCACATCGGCACGCCCCGTGCCGAGCCAGTCGACCAGCACGTGCACCGAGACGCCGCGCGCGGCAGCGCGCAGCAGCGCCGCCTTCACTCGCTTTCCGGTAGGGTCGAGAGCGAAGATATAGGTCTCGAGAAAGATCTCGTCGCTGGCCGTATCGCAGGCAGCGATCAGCGCCGGGAAAAATTCTTCGCCCCGGTGCAGCAGCGACAAATGGTTACCTTGGCTGTAGCTAGCCATGCGCGGGTTCGGTCTCGCGCTCTGTCAGGACCGACCTGGCGTCCGGTCCGATCTGCAGCTCTGCGACGATAGGCGCATGGTCGGACAGCCGTGCCCAGCTGGCGCCGTGCAGCACGGTAGCGCCGAGAACACGCAGCCCGCGTACATAAATCCGGTCCAGCTTCAGGAAAGGCATGGCAGCGGGGAAAGTGCGCGCCGGCGCCTGCTTCGGACCGCGTCCGGCAAGCCGGCGCAGGTAACCGCCGAACTGCGTCGATGAGATACGGTCATCAAAGACCTCGACCACACCGAGCTGCTCGCGCAAGCTGTCCGACAGCGCATTGCTCCAGTCGTTGAAATCGCCGGCAATCAACACCGGCGCGCCTGCGGGCGCAGTCGACTGCACGGCGTCTATCAGCGCACCCGTCTGCCGCAGCCGGCTGCCGGCAAACAGGCCTAGGTGAACGACATAACAGTGCACTTCACGCTCGCCCAGCGCCAGCACGCAATGGAGGATGCCGCGCGACTCGAACGCGTGGTCCGACACATCATGGTTATGCGCGGAAGCGATCGGATAGCTCGACAGCAGCGCATTGCCATGATGGCCGTGGTCATAGACCGCATTCATGCCATAGGCGCAGTGCTGCGCATCGCCGGCCAGAAACTCATGCTGACCCTTCGATGGCCAGCTCGCATGCTTGAGTGCCAGCAAGTCGTGCCGACCCTGCACCTCCTGCAGGAAGACGACGTCGGCCGCCATGCCGGCCAGCGCCTGCTTGATGCCGTGCACGCGCGGCCGTTTGCCCAATGCACTGACACCCTTGTGGATGTTCCAGGTGGCGATGCGAAGTTTCATGTCAGTGGCCTTGCGTCAGGCGGCAGCGGATTCGGCGTGGCGCGGCAACTGCAATATGGCCTCGGCGTTCGACGGCGAGAAGCACAGGTCAGCCGCTTCCCGCCAGGGTAGCCAGCGATACTGCAGGTGCTCGCGCGGCGCAAGAATGACATCGATATCGCGCGGCACCCGCAACCCGAACACATGCTCGGTATTGTGCGTGACACCGGGCGCATAGCGATGACGCCAGACAGGATAAATCTCATAGACATTCGACAGCTGCCAGTCCTGCAGATGATGGGCTGGTACGCGTTCGCAGCCGACCCGGATGCCGGTTTCCTCGAACACCTCTCGCACCGCTGTCTCGACCAGCGGTTCATCGATCGCATCTTTCGAGCCCGTCACCGACTGCCAGAAGCCGGGGCGGTCGGCGCGCTCGATCAAGAGCACCTGCAAATCAGCGCTGTGGATGACGACGAGTACGGATTCAGGGATCTTGGGGACAGCCATGGCTCGCAAACGGTGGGCAGACCCGGCCATTATGCCGCGATTGCAGAAAGACACAGGCCGCCGGGCCCATGCCTGTCATTCCCTGCTACTCAATCCGTCACGGTGAGCTGATCCACGCTGACTTCCTCGCGGCGACGTGGGCCAATCGACAGCGGCCGCTCTTTCGTCACCCCCAGCGCTTCGCCAAACAGGCGCCACTGCTGGAACAGCAAATCCGACACGATATCCATCTGCGTCTCCGACCCGGCATCCCGGATCGCCGCGACGATCTCGGGAATCTTGTCCCATTCCTCCAGCACACTGGCCATGACCGCCTTCAGTTGCTCGGCGGGTGACAGTGCAGAAAATTCTGGCTGCATGCCTGTCGCCGGGCGACACAAGCGCTCGTAGGAGTCCTTCACCAGCCGCAGCACAGCGCGCGCGATCGGATCGTACAAGCCCCAGTCCTCGGTGAGTGTCCGGTACAAATCAGCTTCGTTCAGGCGATCCGATCTCGAGATGTAAGTATTCATGCAGAGATCGGGCAAGCTCGCTACTTGCTGGTCAAAACGGGCGCGCAGATGCGCAATCCCTTGCAGCAGCAGATCTCGCTGCAGCACCACCATCTGGTTCATGACCTCTTCGCTTCGCGGTGTGAGTCCCATCTCTGAGAACAGCCGCTGCACGATCGGTGAGCCACATGCAACCGATATCGTCTCAATCACCATTTGCAGCCGCTGTGCGTAGGTCGATACAGATCGGCGGTCAAACACACCGGTGTCAGATCCCTTCCCGCAAAGCTGCGAGACAGCGAGCGCCATCCCATCATAATTCAACAGGAAAGTGTGAATGAACTCACTGACCAGACCAAAAGCTCTCCATGAAATATTCAGCGTGACAGGCGTCACCGAATTGGGGGCGGCAGCCCACGCAGCGGCGACGCTTTCAATTGCCATTTGCGGATTTTCTCTCAGCGAGACGTCTCTCAATCCGTCTTGCGCCAAGTTGGCCGGGATGAGAGCCAGCGCCCAGCAACCAATCAATTCGTACACATTTCGGAAATACACCAAAGCGTGGCTGGATAAGGCATGTAGCGTGGGAATAGATGGGCAATAACCTTCTTTCAGCAAGTCCACGATCATTTGAGATTTGCGAAAGTTTGGGGCCAGCATCCACACCCCGTGGAATTGAACGCCGTTCGGGCCACGCCTGATCACCTCGAGATTTGCGCCACGCGCCGCAAGGTAGAGGACGGTTGGCGTCGCACCAAATATTGCAGCCGCGTTAATCAAAGTGGTACCGGTGCTGACCTCGACCGAATCCACTGTCAGTCTCCTGGTATCCAACAACCAGCCGATCAATTCGGTGTAAGCCCCTGAAATCGCGTACAAAAGAGGGGTGGAGCTGCTGGAATCCGACGTGTTGGTTTGAATTTTCTGGTAGTCGGCGCCCGCCTCGATCAGGCACTTGCAAACTTCCAGGCGCTTTGCATTCACGGCAAAGGCCAAAGCCGAAAACAGCATATTCGATGAATGAGTCGGATATGAAAAAGACTTTAGTGCATTCGGATCGGCTCCTGACCGCAAAAGTATCTGGATACTTTCCAATTGTCCGACTTGTGCGGCATAAATCAGCGGTGTAGCACCGTTGCGTGCGCTTGCATCGACCGCTGCGCCGTTCAGACATAGCCAGCCCAGAACCTTGACCGAACCCATTCCAGCCGCACGACACAGCGGCGTCTCGCCGGAGAGTCCCGAAAGTTGGGCATTCAGCATCCACGGGGAATGTCGTAATAGTTTCTGCACACCCTCCGCATCATCCGTGTCGATCGCATTAAACAGCGCCTGTTGCGCCATGCTCGGCGTTTCGGCTGCGGGCTGAGTACGCGCCTGCTTCAACACGGGCTGACTCGACACTACGTCTTCACCGCCCTCTTCCCTGCCGCGCTTGGTGCCTGCCGACATGCTCGCATGAGGAAGGAGACCGGCATCGACGCTACGCATCTGCGGAGCGTTCGGGACGATCTGTGGTGCATGCGGGGCCTCGGGCATCGGAAGTACCAAGGGTACAGGCCCGAATTGTAGCGGCAATCCCGGCGGCGCCAGGCGAACGGGTGGGGGCGGCAGGCCGGCTTGTTGAGGGGGAGGATAGACAAAGTTGCCGGCAGCAGGAACGGGACGCATGGGAACAAACTCCGGTGAATTGAACGATGCCGCGCCTCAGCGAAAGCGGCGGCGACCGTCTGTAACCGACGTCCTGAGCGGGTTCTGCGCAAGAAAAAACCGGCCGGGGACATCGTCCACCGGCCGGTTTGCTGTGAGTGAAGCGCGCGTCAGGCCTTGACCGCCGGCTCCGTCGCACGCAGGCGAATGTGCAGTTCGCGCAGTTGCTTCTCGTCGACCTCGCTGGGTGCCTGCGTCAGCAGGCACTGTGCACGCTGGGTCTTCGGGAAGGCGATCACGTCGCGGATCGACTCGGCGCCGGTCATCATCGTGACCAGGCGGTCGAGGCCGAATGCAAGGCCACCGTGCGGTGGCGCGCCGTACTGCAGCGCGTCGAGCAGGAAGCCGAACTTGATGCGCGCCTCTTCGTCATTGATGTTGAGCGCCTTGAACACCTTGCTCTGCACGTCGGCGCGATGGATACGTACCGAGCCACCGCCGAGTTCCCAGCCATTGAGCACCATATCGTAAGCCTGCGCAATCGCGCGGCCCGGTGCAGTTTCGATAAAGTCTTCGTGACCGGCCTTGGGCGCGGTGAACGGGTGGTGCAGCGCGTTCCAGCGCTTCTCGTCGTCGTCGTACTCGAACATCGGGAAGTCAACCACCCACAGCGGGCGCCAGTCGTCGTCGAACAGGCCATTCTTGCGACCGAAGTCGCTGTGGCCGATCTTGACGCGCAGCGCGCCGATGGCGTCATTCACCACCTTGGCCTTGTCGGCACCGAAGAAGATCAGGTCGCCATCCTGCGCGCCGGTGCGCTCGAGGATCTGTGCGAGTGCGGCGTCATGGATGTTCTTGACGATCGGCGACTGCAGGCCATCACGGCCCTTGGCTTTTTCATTGACCTTGATGTACGCGAGGCCCTTGGCGCCGTAGATAGCGACGAACTGCGTGTACGCATCGATCTCCGAGCGCGGCATGCCGCCGTTCTCTTTCGCACCGCCCGGCACGCGCAGGCCGACCACACGGCCGCCTTCCATGTTGGCCGCACCCGAGAAGACCTTGAAGTCGACGTCCTTCATCACATCGGTCAGCTCGGTGAACTCGAGCTTGACGCGCATGTCCGGCTTGTCGGAGCCATACATGCCCATCGCGGTGGCGAAGTCCATCACCGGGAACGGGTTCGGCAGATCGACGTTCAGCACGTTCTTGAACACACCACGGATCATGCCTTCGAACATGTCGCGGATCTCTTGCTCGGACAGGAACGAAGTTTCGCAGTCGATCTGGGTGAATTCGGGCTGACGGTCCGCGCGCAGGTCTTCGTCACGGAAGCACTTGGTGATCTGATAGTAGCGATCGAAGTTGGCGACCATCAGCAGCTGCTTGAACAGCTGCGGCGACTGCGGCAGCGCGAAGAAATTGCCGGCGTTCACGCGAGACGGCACGAGATAGTCGCGCGCACCTTCCGGTGTCGACTTGGTCAGCATCGGCGTTTCGATGTCGATGAAGCCGTTCGAGTCGAGGAACTTGCGCACCTCCATCGAGACGCGGTAACGCAGACGCAGGTTGTTCTGCATTTGCGGACGACGCAGGTCGAGCACACGATGCGTGAGGCGGGTGGTCTCGGACAGGTTGTCGTCGTCGAGCTGGAACGGCGGCGTCACCGACGGGTTCAGCACTTCGAGCTCATGGCACAGCACTTCGATCTTGCCCGAGGTAAGGCCGGCATTCTCGGTACCGGCCGGACGCGCACGCACCAGGCCGGTAATGCGCAGACAGAATTCATTACGGACCGACTCGGCAGCCTTGAACATGTCGGCGCGGTCCGGATCGCAGACCACCTGCACCAGGCCTTCGCGGTCACGCAGATCGATGAAGATCACGCCGCCATGGTCACGGCGGCGGTGTACCCAGCCGCACAGGCTGACGATCTGGCCCAGCTGCGCCTCGGTGGTCAGGCCGCAGTAATTTGTACGCATTGACATGTTTTCAGTCTCGATTGATCAGAATCATTGGGGGTTGTCGGGCGACAGCAGCGCGGCGGCCTTCTTCGGCGGCGGCGCGACCACGCCCATGGACACGATGTACTTCAGCGCCTCGTCGACACTCATGTCGAGTTCGACCACGTCGGTGCGCCGGTACATCAGGAAAAAGCCGGAGGTCGGGTTCGGCGTGGTCGGCACATACACGCTGACATAGTCACCCTGCAGGTGGTTCTTGACGTCGCCGCCGGGCACGCCGGTCTGGAACGCAATGGTCCATGCGCCCTCGCGCGGATACTGCACCAGCAGTGCCTTGCGAAACGCATTGCCGGACGAAGAGAACAAGGTGTCCGACACCTGCTTGACGCTGGAATAAATGGAGTTCACCACCGGGATGCGCTGCAGCAGCAGCTCCCACAGGATCAGCAGGCGGTTGCCAATGATGTTGCGGGTAACCAGGCCGGTCAGCAGCACGATCAGCAGCGTGACCACCGTGCCAAAACCGGGCAGGTGGAAGCCGAACAGCGATTCCGGCTGCAGCCGCGGAGGCAGCAGCAGCAGGGACTGGTCGAGCGTGCTGATGATGAGGTTCAGCACCCACAGAGTGATGACCAGCGGCACGAGGACCAGCAGGCCGGTGATGAAATACTTGCGCATGGCGTCGGTCCGTCAGGCCGCAGTAGCGGCAGACTTGCCGTCACCCGTCGTGCCCGCATTGCTTCCCGCGCTGCCCGAGGCGTTAGACGCGCCGGGGCTGGCCGACGTGGACGGCGCGCTCGTGGAAGGCGCGCTGCCACTGTCGCTGTCGGATTTGCCGGCGGCCGGTGCGCTGTTGCCGCCGGAGCCGCCGCGGAAATCCGTGACGTACCAGCCGGTGCCTTTCAACTGGAAGCCAGCGGCGGTGAGCTGCTTCCGGAACGAAGATTTGCCGCACTCCGGGCAATCGGTCAGCGGGGCATCGGAAATCTTCTGCAGTACGTCCTTGGCGAAGCCGCATGCTTCGCAGCGATAAGCGTAGATAGGCATTGTGCTTCCTCCCTGCAAAATTTTGAAAACCTTGAATTATAAGGGTTTTGCCAGGCGGGGCGGCGCCTAAGCCGCGCCTGCAGGGATTCACCGGGCGGCAGCGCGCCGGCCAGCCCACTGCGGCACCAGCGAGCCGACCAGCATGGCCACGAAGGCCACCAGCAGACCGACCAGTTGCGGCGGCCAGATCGAATCGCCGCCCAAGGCCTCCATCAGCAGCCAGGACAGCAGCCCGCCCACGGTTGACAGCAGCGCCCCCTGGGTCGTCGCGCGGCGCCAGTACAGCCCCATGACCAGCGGGATGAAGGCACCGACCAGCGGCACTTTGTACGAGTTGCCCACCATTTCGTAGATCGACATACCCTGGGACAGCAATGCGAACACCGTCACGACGATCGTGAAGCAGACCACCACAATACGCGTGGTCAGCAGCAGCTGGCGGTCATTCATGGGGCGGAATTCCCGGAGGATGTTCTCGGTCAGCGTAATGCTCGGCGCCAGCAAGGTGCCGCTGGCGGTGGACATGATCGCTGACAGCAGCGCGCCGAAGAACAGGATCTGCGCGATGACGGGCGTTTCTTTCAGGATCAGCGTCGGCAGAATGAGTTGCGGGTCCTCGCTGATCAGGGAGCTGAACAAGTCAGGGTCGATCAGCTGCGATGCATAGACCAGGAACATCGGTATGAACGCGATCAAAAAATATAGCGAACCGCCGATAACGGCACCGGTCGCACCGATCGACTCATCGCGTGCCGACATCACGCGCTGGAATACATCCTGCTGCGGAATCGAGCCGAACATGATCGTCACTGCCGCGCCAATGAACGCAAGAATGGCAGGCAGGCTCGGCTCGGGCAGCAAATGCAGTTTGCCGGACTGCGCGGCATGGCTGACCACCACACCCGCACCGCCGGCCTGCTCACCGACGATCCACGCGATGAACAACATACCCAGCACGATCAGCGACATTTGAAACGCATCGGTCAGCGCGACCGACCACATGCCGCCAAACAGGGTATACAGCAGCACAATGGACGCGCCGACCACCATGCCGACCGACATCGACATCACGCCGTTGGTCAGCACGTTGAACACCAGACCCATCGCAGTAATCTGCGCGGATACCCAACCCAGATAAGACACCACGATACAGAGCGACACGATGATCTCGACCGTACGGTTGTAGCGCTGCTTGTAATAGTCACCAATGGTCAGCAGATTCATCCGGTAAAGCTTGCGGGCGAAGAACAGGCCGACAAAAATCAGGCAGAGCGACGCGCCGAACGGATCCTCGATGGTGCCGGCCAGTCCTTCTTCCGCAAAGCGCGCCGGTATGCCCAGCACCGTCTCGGATCCGAACCAGGTGGCGAACACGGTGGCAATCACGACCGGCAACGGGAGCGAGCGGCCTGCATTCGCATAGTCCGACGAATTCTTCACTCGGGTACCGGCGTACAGCCCCAATCCGAGGGAGATCATCAGGTAGAGGAAGACGAAAACCAGCAGAATATTCATCGCAGCTCCATCCGGTCTTGGGCCGGTTTCCGCAGAAAAAAGTGGGGCGATTATAGCCGCGCACGGCGAAGAAAAAACCCCGGGAGTTCGTCGGGTCCGGGGGCGCACCGGACCGGTGCAAACGAAGGCCGGTCGGGTGCGGATCAGCCAAGCATATGGAGTCGCAGCAGGTGAACGACCACAACGCCGAGCAGTACGCCGGTACCGAAATAGACCGCAAATCCCAGCAAGGCATTAGTGCGCCGCTGCTCGGCCAGCAGGCGCTGCAGCAGCAGTTCATCCTGTGGCGAGGACGCCGGAGCGGCTGCCTGCGCCGCCAGCGCCTGCTGAACCAGGCGTGGCAATTGCGGCAGGATATGCGCGTATTGCGGCGCCTCGATTTTCAGTCGGTCGACGAAGCCGCGCCAGCCGACCTGCTCCTGCATCCATTGCTCAAGGATGGGCTTGGCGGTCAGCCAGAGGTCGAGACCCGGGTCGAGTTGCCGGCCCAGTCCCTCGATATTGAGCAGCGTCTTCTGCAGCAGCACCAGCTGCGGCTGCACCTCGATGTTGAAGCGGCGCGAGGTCTGGAACAGCCGCAACAGCACCTGGCCAAACGAGATCTGCGCCAACGGCCGGTCGAAGATGGGCTCGCAGCAGGCGCGCACCGCCGCCTCGAGTTCATCGATACGGGTGTGCTTCGGCGCCCAACCGGATTCAATGTGCGCCGCCGCAACGCGTTTGTAATCTCGCCGGAAGAACGCAAGGAAATTCTGCGACAAGTAATCCTTGTCGTAATCATCGAGCGTGCCGACGATGCCGAAGTCCAGCGCAATGTAGCGGCCGAAGGTTTTCGGGTCGGTCGACACCAGGATATTCCCGGGATGCATGTCCGCATGGAAGAAGCCATGCCGGAACACCTGGGTGAAGAAGATCTCGACACCATCGCGCGACAACTGCTTCAGGTCGACACCGGCCTCGATCAGCCTAGCAGTCTGCGATATCGGTATGCCATGCATACGCTCCATCACGATCACCGATTCGGCGCAGTAGTCCCAGAACATCTCCGGTACCAGCAGCAGCGGCGAATCCTCGAAATTGCGGCGCAGCTGGCTGGCATTGGCCGCTTCACGCATCAGGTCGAGCTCGTCATGCAGATACTTGTCGAACTCGGCGACCACTTCGCGCGGCCGCAGCCGGCGGCCGTCGGCGGACCAGCGGTGCACCCAGCCGGCGATGATGTGCATCAGCGCGATGTCGCCGCCGATGGCGCGGCGTACGCCCGGCCGCAGCACCTTGACCGCGACCTCGGTGCCATCCTTCAGCGTGGCGAAGTGGACCTGCGCGACCGAGGCCGAGGCGACCGGTTCGCGCGAAAAGCTGCCGAACAGTGCGTCTGGATGCTTGCCCAGCGAGCGCGTGATCTCGGCAATCGCCAGCTCCGATGCGAACGGCGGCACGCGGTCCTGCAACAGTGCGAGCTCGTCGGCGATATCGGCCGGCATCAGGTCGCGTCGCGTCGACAACACCTGACCGAACTTCACGAAAATGGGCCCGAGTTCCTCCAGCGCGCGCCGCAGCCGCACGCCACGCGGCGCTGACAGGTCGCGCCAGAACAGCAAGGCTGACAGCAGACGCAGCGACGCGGGCGCTTTCAAGCTGCTCAGAATGATGTCATCCAGCCCGTAGCGCAGCGCCACCCGGACAATCTTCAGGACCCGCAGCAGGCGGGCGATCATGCGGCGCCTCCGCTTGCCTTCTCGAGCAGCGCCACGCGCTTGGCCAAGCGCTCGACATCGTCACGCAAGACCGCAACGGCGCTGGCGAAATCGTCGCCGGCACGGCGGTAGAGCAGCGTCGGATTTTCTTCGAGCAGATACTCGGTCAGGTTGTCGATGAGCTTGCGTCCACCGGTCTTCGCCGACGTCGCCGCATCGCGCGCCGCCTGCACGATACGCACTGCGGCGATATCGCCGACCAGTATCGCGAGATCATCTTCGGCTTCCCAGCGCAAACCCTGCGCAACCTCGGAGATCGTGCGCGCGAAGTCGGCATCACCGCTGATGTTCACGTAGGAGAATGCGCGGTCCCTGTTCGCCAGTAGCTGCGGCAGGTCGGCCGGATCAACGCGGATGCTGACATTCGGCTCGGCGCTGTCCGCGGCTTGCAACAGACCGTCGGCGCCAACCGACCATGTCAGCAGCATGACGCCGGTATCGATGCAAGCGGACTTGCCGGCATGCGCAGAGAGCTTGTCGCGCAGCGCAGGCTGGCGTGACAGCAGATGATTCAGCGGAGCAGCGAAAGTGGATGTGAGTGTCATGTTGTTAAGTGCCTCTGAACGAACGGGCTGCCCTCAGACACGGGCTCGCATCTGGCACCTTCTTGATTCCATCCAACCCGGCAACGCTCCGCCGCCTACAGCTTGACACCGACGTGCAGCGCTGCGACCCCGCCGGTCAGGTTGAAGTAGTCGACGCGATCCAGCCCGGCGTCCCGCATCATCTGCTTCAGCGTTTCTTGGTCAGGGTGCATGCGGATCGACTCGGCCAGATAGCGATAGCTGTCTGCGTCGCCGGCGATCTTCTGGCCCAGCCAGGGCAGCACCTTGAACGAGTACAGGTCGTAGGGCTTCTGCAGCGCCTCGCTCACCTTCGAAAACTCCAGCACCAGCAGCTTGCCGCCGGGCTTGAGCACGCGGCGCATCTCCGCCAGCGCCGCATCCTTGTGCGTCATGTTGCGCAGCCCGAAGGCGACCGACACGCGATCGAAATAATTGTCCGGGAAAGGCAGCTTCTCGGCGTCGCAGATCAGGGTCGGCAGCAGCAAGCCCGCGTTGATCATACGTTCGCGACCGACGCGCAGCATCGACTCGTTGATGTCGGTATGCCAGACCTCGCCGGTCGGGCCGGCGCGCTTCGCGAATGCTTTGGTCAGGTCGCCGGTGCCGGCCGCAATGTCGAGCACCCTGAATCCGGGCCGGATGCCCGCCTGCGCGACCGTGAATGCCTTCCAGACGCGGTGCAGGCCGGCGGACATCAGGTCGTTCATCACGTCGTACTTCGCTGCGACTGAATGGAATACCTCGGCGACCTTTTTCACCTTTTGTTCTTCAGGGACTTGCTGGAAGCCGAAATGGGTCTGGGTCATGTCTGGGAACGCTGGGGGCGAGGGACGAAATGGGCGACCCATTATACAAGGCAGGTCCTCCTGCCCTGCGGACGGGGTAGCGGAACCGGAGCCGGCGATCCCTTACTCACCGCCCGGTATCCACACCCAAACCCGCAACCCGAGGACCCTGCATGATCAATTCCAGCACCCCTGCCGTTCGAGACAATCCGCCACCACCGCCCGCCGAACAGGAGCAGACACCAATCAGCACCGGCAACGACCGCTCCGCACCAAGCCTCAGCGAAAAGTCACACGACGACGACTGCGATGATGTCAGTCAGTCGGACACCCGCAGCGACGACGAACAAGACGAACAATCCCGGCGCGGTCTCAAGCGCCAATGGCGGGAAACAGCCGCCGAAGCCCGGGAACAGGATCCACTGGTATCGACGCCCCCGACACAGAAACGCCAGCGAACCGCTGAGCCCGCCCCGGCCTGCGAAACCTTCAGCCGCCACCATGACGCGGAACTCATCACGCTGGTCAGGAAGCACGGCGGACAGGTCGTGGAGCGTCACGGCGATTTCATTGGCCTGACCCTGCCGCCAGACACAGCTTCGGAATTCCATCAGGATTTCCATCTGACACGCATTTGTCTGAAGCTTGAATTGCTTCGCGACGGCAAAAACTTCGCCGGACGCGAGGCCTTCCTTCCCGTGGCGTTCGACGCCTTTGCCAGCTGCCTGGAATCGGCCAGCCTCGCGAACCGTCCGGAATGGGTACGTCGGCTGCTGGCCACCGGCATGGGCAAGAATGCCGGCGAACTGCTGCGGCAGATTGCGGATCGTGCCCAACGCGCCGGCGCCACTGACTCATCTGCGGCGATCAAAGAGGTAGGCGCTTATTGGGCGCAAGGCGACGGCGCCGACACCACGGGCTGGCAGCTGGAAACCGAGATCCGGCTCGGTGGCGGCGACCGCCCCCCGGAAAACTGGCGCTCTGCCGTCAGACAAGGCTTGTCCATAGCCGAGGTCGAGGCCGTGATCGATGGCTTTCATCAGGGGGATACCGATAAGGTGCTCAACCTGCTTTTCAGTCCCGAACAACGGCCCGCTAACGGGCGTTTTTTCATGCGCACGCTATTTTATGGGGACTCTGCATTGAATGATTGGATCATTGAATCCGGTGCTGCCATCATTTCGGGTCATCCAAAAGGTGATTTAGTCATCTATTCCACCGATTTCAATCGCGTCGCACTGAGGGACAAGCTGCTTGCATTGCGGGCAGCACATGCCGATGGTCCGCGCTCCATGGACAATCAAGCACTGCTCATGGCCGCCGAATGGGGCGATATCGACATCTTCCAGGCCATACTGGCACAGGGCGCCGTCCTGGACTCGGAATACTATGCAGCGCGTATGCTTGGCGCCGCCGCCGCTAACGGCGCCATCGAGATCGTCCGTTGCCTGCTGGCCCTAGGCTTTCCTGTCAATGGAAGCCCCTTTGCGCGTACAGCCCCTTTAGGTCTGGCTGCTGCCAGCGGGCACACCGCCATCTGCGCATTGTTGCTGGAGCAGGGTGCGCGACTTGAACGGGACGGCGTCGGTAACCAAGCCCTGATTCGCGCCGCCGCCTCGGGACAGACCGCTACTTGCGCCTATCTGCTGAGCCAGGGCGCTGACATCGAAGCACTTGATGAGGCCTTGTCTGCGCTGATGGCCGCCGCACAACACGGCCGACTGGCCATATGCCGACTCCTGTTGACGGCTGGCGCCCGGCTCGACGGGGTTGATGGGAACAACCATTCCGTGTTGAGCCTCGCCGCGCAGTCCGGCAATGTGGAGCTATACCAGTACCTGCTGGCGCGTGGCGCCCAGCAGCGGGTGCCGGCCACTCATGTGCCACCGCTGCTGGCTGCGGCAAAAGCCAATCAGGCCGCCATGCTGACCTATCTGCTGGAGCAAGGCACCGCCGGGGATGAATCGCGCATGCATCTGGACAGCGCCTTGAAGGCCGCATGCAAAGCAGGCCACTTCGAAGCGGCACGCGTCCTGCTGTCACACGGTGCCAGCGTGGGCGTCCCGTCGCAGCAACACCGAAATCTGCTCGACTATGCCGCCAAGAGCGGCAACTTGTCGTTGTTCCAGCTGATCCACCCCCTGTTCCCCAGATTGACACCCGCTATTTGGATGAATGCATTGAACCTGGCGATTTCGAATAATCAGGCAGCGATAGTTCAAGCGTTTCCCGTTGTATACCTGAACCCTCTGCAGGCCAGACTTGCTCCAAACGCGAATCCTTTGCTGGCGGTGAATTATTCGTCCGACCTGCCGGCACCCGGGCAGTCGAAGCAACACCACGAGATCCTGTCCTTCCTGCTGGCTCGCGGAGTACCACTGCACCATGTCAACGAACATGGCAATGATGCTCTCATCCTTGCCGCGAAAGCCGGCGATGCGATCGCCGTCGAACAGCTGCTGCACGCGGGCATGCGCATCCAGCAGGAGAACGAGAAAAGCAAGAATGCGCTGGACTACGCACTCGCCAATATCAACCTGTCCACCCCACAGAGTACCCTGGTCAACAGCCACATCTTCCGGCGACTTGGCGAGGCGCTGCTGCAGCAAGATAACCGGTTACCACTCGCTTATGACCTGCTGATCAAGCAGACCGATCCGCTGAAACGGGACTTGAGCATGTATTTTTATGTGGTCCAACCAACGGGAGTCATGGACCCTGCCCGACTGCTGTCACTTGAAGAGCGAGTAATGGATCAAATCCTGCGGCCGCAAATCATCGCGCCCGATGAACCGTATGCCGAGTTTTTCTCCGAACTGCGCTTGACCATGAGCTGTTCGGGCATCACGAGTCCTCAGATCGACGTGCTGATGCCGTCACTGCAGGCACTGCGTCAGGTGCGCGACGGCCTCTTTGGAGAGAGTCTGTTTGGCTCTACGCTCGCATTCCAGGCCGCCATCGACGGAATCTACCTGATGCTGGAGCCGGAACGCGGGCGACTGGTCGAGCAATTCGCAGCACACTACGCCGCCCAACCCATCGAATACCAGTGGAAAGCGACACTGACGTTACATTCAAACACCTGGCTGGCGCACCGGATCGAGGCGGCCTCCGCGCGAGAGCAGCAGCAGATCGCATCGGCCTTCTCTAACCTGTTTTCGCTCTGCGCCGACCATGCGCTGGGGGGCAAAGGCTATTCCGATGCACTGAAGCTGCCAGCAATCCCGGCCGATCTTGTTGCCCTGGCGCTGATGTCTCACGGCATCTACGCAGCCCTCGCGAGGAAAATCGCAGCTGCCTGGACTGAAGCCTGGCAACAGTTGGCCAGCCAACAGGCCTCAGTGCCCGTGCCTGCCCCTGTCAGCGGCGAGGAAGAGGAATTCACAGTGGACCTGGGCGACGATCCGTTCGGTGTAGACGCGGTGGAGGATTTCTCAAACATCTTCACCGCCGATTTCGCTACACCGTCGAATCCTGACTCAGCGCTGGCAGACACCTTGCTGACCGCGTTCCGTGCCGCGCTGAAGAAATCGGTAGACTCCCCTTCGGCTGCGGGCAGCTTGCTCAGTCTGGCAGGCGCATCGCCTGAAGCGCTGAAATTGTATGGCGACCTGATGTTCCGCCAGCTGCACATGCTCGCGCAGTTCATCGATCCGGAGCGCGCAACGACCTGACGGCCCGGGCGGAGTCTCAGCGCCTCTCAGTGAGACGCGCAGCCGCCCCCCGTGACCTGCATCGGCGCATCACGGCCGGACTCCCTGGTGAAACCGGCCGCCTCCAGCTGCTGCAGGTAGGCTTCCCACAGCTGATCGCGGCGTACGCAGAAGTCGTACAACAGGTCCCACGAGTAAATGCCGCTGTCGTGCCCGTCCGAGAACACCGGGCGGATCGCATAGTGGCCGACCGGCTCGATGCCCTTGACCTCGACATCGCGCTTGCCGGTCTGCAGCGTCTCCTGTCCGGGACCATGACCGCGCACCTCGGCCGAGGGCGACAGCACGCGCAGGAATTCGAAAGGCAGTTCGTAACTGTCGTCGCCATAGCTCAGTTCGAGCGTACGTGATGCGCGATGCAAGGTAATGGAGGTAGGTATACGGGTCATATCTTCTGCACGGCTCAGGTTCACTACAAGGCGTTGAAGTCGCTGGATCCCGGCCTGCGCGGGGATGACGCTTTGGGAGCCCATTGCCGCCCCAAAGCCTTCCCGGCGCCGGCCGGAACCCTGTGTATTTAGAGTTTTCGAATGTAAAACCAACTCACCGGCATGGCGCCACGGCTCAAAGGTAAGTCGCCAACCGCTGCCGCATTGTGGCACGCAACGCATCGAGCCGCTCGCGGCGCACCTGCAGCGACGCCGGCTGCGGCTCGCGCTGCGGCTGGCCCCAGACCGGTGCCGGGAAGTGCCGGTCGTCGGTGTAGCGCGGGATCACATGCCAGTGCAGGTGCGGCACCAGGTTGCCGAAGCTGGCGAGGTTGATCTTCTCGGGCTGCATCACGTCGCGTACGACTTGCTCGACCTGCCACAGCACATCCATCAGCAACATGCGATCGAGCTCGGGCAGGTCGGTCATTTCCTTCGCATGATCGCGCCAGATCACGCGGCAAAAGCCCGGATAGTGATCGTCATCGACCAGCACGACGCGAAACTGCGCGCCCTGGTGCAGCATCTCGCCGCCCAGGGTTTCGCACAGATCGCAGCCACTGAGCGTGACGCCCATGATCAGACCAGCACCCGCTCGATGCCGCCATCGTTGGCGCGCGCGACATAATCGGGCAGCCAGTTCTCGCCGAGCAGATGGCGGGCGATCTCGACCACGATGTAGTCAGCCTCGGTACCCGAGTCATCGTTGTAGCGCGACAGGCCCTGCAGACAGGACGGGCAGGAGGTGAGGATCTTCACGTCGCCCTTGAAACCGTCGGCGCGCAGCTTGTCGGCGCCCTTCACCATCTCGGCTTCCTTGCGGAAGCGCACCTGGGTCGAGATATCCGGTCGGGTCACGGCCAGCGTGCCGGACTCGCCGCAGCAACGCTCATTCTTCTCGATCCTCTGCGCATCGACCGTGCTGATCAGGCTGTTCACCGTCTTCAGCGGGTCCTGCTGTTTCATCGGGCTGTGGCAAGGGTCGTGATACATGTAGCGCGTGCCGGTCACGCCCTCGAGCTTCACATCCTTCTCGAGCAGGTATTCGTGGATGTCGACGATCCGGCAGCCCGGGAAGATCTTCTCGAATTCATAACCTTGCAGCTGGTCGTAGCAGGTACCGCAAGACACGACGACGGTCTTGATGTCGAGGTAGTTCAGCGTGTTGGCCATCCGGTGGAACAATACGCGGTTGTCGGTGATGATCTTCTCGGCCTTGTCGAAATCGCCGCCACCGCGCTGCGGATAGCCGCAGCACAGATAGCCCGGCGGCAGCACGGTCTGCACGCCGGCGTGCCACAGCATCGCCTGCGTCGCCAAGCCGACTTGCGAGAACAGACGCTCCGAGCCGCAGCCGGGGAAGTAGAACACCGCCTCGCTATCGACCGTGGTGGCCTTCGGATTGCGAATGATGGGGACGAACTTGTCATCCTCGATGTCGAGCAGCGCGCGCGCAGTCTTCTTCGGCAGGTTGCCCGGCATCTTCTTGTTGATGAAGTGGATCACCTGCTCGCGCACCGGCGGCTTGCCGACGGTGGCCGGCGGCGTCTTGGTCTGCTTCTTCGCGAACTTCTTGAACAGGTCGTTGGCAAAGCGCTGCGCCTTGTAGCCCCAGCCAATCATGACCTGACGCGTCGCATTGATGGTCGCCGGATCGGTCGCGTTCAGGAAGAACATCGACGCCGCCGTGCCCGGGTTGAACGACTTCTTGCCCATCTTGCGCAGCAGGTTGCGCATGTTCATCGACACATCGCCAAAGTCGATGTCGACCGGGCACGGATTCAGGCACTTGTGGCAGACCGTGCAGTGCGCGCCGACGTCCTCGAACTCTTCCCAATGGCGAATAGAGATGCCGCGGCGAGTCTGCTCTTCATACAGGAAGGCCTCGATCAGCAGCGAAGTGGCGAGGATCTTGTTGCGCGGCGAGTAAAGCAGGTTCGCACGCGGCACATGGGTTGCGCACACCGGCTTGCATTTACCGCAGCGCAGGCAGTCCTTGACGCTGGCCGCGATCGCGCCGATGTCGCTCTGCTGCATGATCAGCGACTCATGGCCCATCAGGCCGAACGACGGCGTATACGCATTGCGCAGGTCCGCTTCCTCGAGCAGCTTGCCCTTGTTGAAGCGGCCCTCGGGGTCGATGCGCTGCTTGTAGGCGCGGAACTCGCCGATCTCGGCCTCGGTCAGGAACTCGAGCTTGGTGATGCCGATGCCATGCTCGCCGCTGATCACACCGTCGAGCGAGCGTGCCAGCGCCATGATGCGCTCGACCGCCGCATGCGCGGTCTTGAGCATCTCGTAGTCATCGGAGTTCACCGGCAGGTTGGTGTGCACGTTGCCGTCGCCCGCATGCATGTGCAGTGCAACGAACACGCGGCCACGCAGCACGCGCTTATGGATCGCCGAGCATTCGTCAACGATGAGCCGGAACGCCGCGCCGTTGAAGATCTGGCGCAGCTGCGCGCGTACTTCAGCCTTCCAGGACACGCGGATCGTGCGGTCCTGCAGCAGGTCAAATACAGTCACCTCCGGCTGCACGGCAAGACGTGCGTCGATATCCGCCATCAGCTTGTCGAGGCCGAGTTCGGCGAGCTTGTCTTTCACATCGGCGACCCGGCCGTCGAAATTCGCCAGAAGCCACGACCAGCGCGCATGCACGCCATCGAGCAGCGCGGACGCCCCGGCCACGCGGTCCTCCAGCAGTTCGGCCGGCGGAATGTCGAAGCCTTCGCTGTCGTCGCTCTTGCCGAGTGGCAGATTGCCCTTCGCGAAGAAGGCCGACAGCTGGTCCAATAGCTGCAGCTTGTTGCGAATCGACAGTTCGATATTGATGCGCTCGATGCCGTCGGTGTACTCGCCCATGCGGTCGAGCGGGATCACGACGTCTTCGTTGATCTTGAAGGCGTTGGTATGGCGAGCGATGGCGGCCGTGCGCGCGCGGTCCAGCCAGAACTTCTTGCGCGCCTCAGGGCTGACCGCGACAAAACCTTCACCAACGCGCGTATTGGCCAGCCGGATCACTTCGGAGGTGGCGCGCGCGACGGCGTCTTCGTTATCGCCGACGATATCGCCGAACAGCGCCATCTTGGGCAGCACACCGCGCTTGGATTTGGTCGCGTAGCCGACCGCACGCAGATAACGCTCGTCGAGGTGTTCGAGGCCGGCGAGGATGGCGCCGCCCTTCTTTGTCTCTGCGTCGAGGAAGTCCTTGATCTCGACGATCGACGGGATCGCATCGCGCGCCTGGCCGAAGAACTCGAGGCAGACGGTGCGCGCGTATTTCGGCATCTTGTGCAGGATCCAGCGCGCCGAGGTAATCAGGCCGTCGGTGCCTTCCTTCTGCACGCCGGGCAGGCCGGCAAGGAATTTGTCGGTGACATCCTTGCCGAGGCCTTCCTTGCGGAAGGTACGGCCTTCGATCTCGAGGAATTCAGTGCGGAACGGCGGGTTGCGGCGACCGCGCTCGGCCGGATGCGTCCACTCAAGCTTGAAGCGCGCCACCGGCGCGTCATGAATCTTGCCGAGGTTATGGTCGAGCCGCGTGACTTCGAGCCAGTCGCCGTTCGGGTCGACCATGCGCCAGCTGGCGAGATTGTCGAGCGCGGTGCCCCACAGCACGGCCTTCTTGCCGCCGGCATTCATCGCAATATTGCCGCCGATGCAGGAGGCCTCCGCCGAGGTCGGGTCGACGGCGAACACGAAGCCGGCTTTCTCGGCCGCATCGGCCACGCGCTTGGTAACCACGCCGGCGCCGGAATAGATGGTCGCGTACTCGCGGTCTACACCGGGCAGCTTCAACATCTCGACCGCGCCGAGGTCCTCGAGCTTTTCGGTATTGATGACGGCCGACATCGGCGTGAGCGGAATCGCGCCACCGGTGTAACCGGTGCCGCCGCCTCGCGGGATGATGGTCAGGCCGAGCTCGATGCAGCCCTTGACCAGTCCGGCCATCTCGTCTTCCGAGTCGGGCGTGAGCACCACGAACGGATACTCGACGCGCCAGTCGGTTGCATCGGTCACGTGCGACACGCGCGACAGGCCGTCGAACTTGATGTTGTCGGCGGCGGTGTAGCGACCCAGCACGCGCTTGGTCCGGCGACGCAGGTCCTGCATCAGCCTGAACTCAGCGGCGAAATCCTCGACCGCCTTGCGCGCCAGCTCGATCAGCGTGGCCACATGCTGCTTGCGCTGCCGGACCTCGGGTTCGAGCGTTTCGTCACCCTCGGCGGACACGCGGCGACGCTCGACCTCATTGAGGCGATGAATCATCGCGTCGATCAGGGCCTCGCGGCGCGACGGATTGTCGAGCAGGTCGTCTTGCAGATAAGGATTGCGGCGCACGACCCAGATGTCGCCGAGCACCTCGTACAGCATGCGGGCGGAGCGGCCGGTCTGACGCAGGCTGCGCAACTGCGAGATCAGGCCCCAGGCGGTATCGCCGAGCAGACGAATCACGATCTCGCGATCGGAGAACGACGTGTAGTTGTACGGAATTTCACGCAGGCGCGTCGGCGGGCGGCCTTCGGGTGCGTCGGTGAGCAAGGCTTGGATTTGCGCGGGGGCGTTCATCAGAGGAGCAAACGATACCTGAGAAGCTAAAGACGCATTCTACCGTATTGCGATGCACAAGGATTCAGCATTAGCCCTTGCCGCACTGGGGCTTTACGGCCGTTCAGCTCCACGCCAGCAACCGATGCCAGAATCCGTCGGGCACTTCCAGCAGCAGTGCGGTAACGCTCAGATAGCGGGCGAATTTACCGACCGCCATGTAACCCAGGCAGGGCCAAAAAGGCATCTTCAGCCAGCCGGCCAGTGCGCACAGCGGGTCGCCGATCACGGGCAGCCATGACAGCAGCAGGGTCTTCGGTCCGAAGCGTTGCAACCAGCCGAACCAGCGTGTCTTGCGCTCCTCGGCAAAGGCCTTCTTCGCACCCAGCCCCATCGCCCAGCTGATGGCGCCGCCGACGGTATTGCCGGCGGTAGCCACCAGCACCGCCGACCAGAACATCTCGGGGTGCAGCTTGACCAGCGCAAACAGCGCGGGTTCGGAACCCATCGGCATCAGCGTGGCCGACACCAGCGCGATCAGGAACAGCGCCGGCAGGCTGAACGCGGGCAGCGCGAGCGCATTCAGCAGGGCAGTCATGGCCGAAACGAGCATCGGGAGTGGAAGTGGGTGTTAAGAGGGGCAAAAGGCCGTCAATTATAATGACACGCCATGACGACCGATTATCTGAAGAAAATCCTGACCTCGCGCGTCTATGATGTCGCGATCGAAACGCCGTTGGAACTCGCGCGCACGCTGTCTGGCCGGATCGGCAATCCGATCTACCTCAAGCGCGAAGACATGCAAAGCGTGTTCAGCTTCAAGCTGCGCGGCGCTTACAACAAGATGGCGCAACTGACGCCGGCGCAACTCAAGCGCGGCGTGATCTGCGCGTCGGCGGGTAACCATGCGCAGGGTGTCGCCTTGTCGGCGAAAACGCTGGGCTGCCGTGCCGTGATCGTGATGCCGACCACCACGCCGGCGGTCAAAGTTGAAGCGGTGCGCGCGCGCGGCGGCGAGGTGGTGCTGGCGGGCGACTCGTATTCGGACGCCTATCAGCACGCGCTGGCGCTGGAGAAAAAACACAAGCTGACTTTCGTGCATCCCTTCGACGATCCCGACGTGATCGCCGGTCAGGGCACGATTGCGATGGAAATCCTGCGTCAGCATGCCGGCCCGGTTCATGCCGTGTTCGTTGCAATTGGCGGTGGCGGCCTGATCGGCGGCGTCGGCGCGTATATCAAGGCGGTGCGTCCGGACATCAAAGTGATCGGCGTGCAGACGACCGACTCAGACGCCATGGCGCGCTCGCTGGCCGCCGGACGCCGCGTGATGCTGCAAGACGTCGGCCTGTTTTCCGATGGCACGGCCGTCAAGCAGGTCGGCGAAGAGACCTTCCGTCTTGCCAGGCAAGTCATCGACGAGATCATCCTGGTCGATACCGACGCCGTCTGCGCGGCGATCAAGGATGTGTTCACCGATACCCGCAGCATTCTCGAGCCGGCTGGCGCGCTGGCGGTGGCTGGTGCGAAGGCCTATGTAGAGCGCGCAGCCAAGTCGCGCAAGCCGGTACGCGGAGAAACGCTGGTGGCGATCGCCTGCGGCGCGAACATGAATTTCGACCGGCTGCGCTTCGTGGCCGAACGCGCCGAGGTCGGCGAAGCGCGTGAGGCCGTGTTCGCCGTGACGATTCCCGAGGAGCGCGGCAGCTTCAAGCGCTTGTGCCAGCTGATCGGTGCGCGCGCCGTGACCGAATTCAACTACCGCATCAATGACGCGCAGCAGGCGCATGTGTTCGTTGGCCTGCAGATCGCGGACCGCGACGAGTCCGGCAAGATCAGCAAGCATTTCGAGAAGCATGGTTTCCGCACACTTGACCTCACGCAGGATGAATTAGCGAAGCTGCACATCCGCCATCTGGTCGGCGGCAAGAGCGCGCTTGCGCATGACGAAATTCTGTACCGCTTCGAGTTCCCGGAGCGGCCGGGCGCGCTGATGCGCTTCCTCGACAGCCTGGCCCCGAACTGGAACATCAGCCTGTTCCACTACCGCAGCCAGGGCGGCGATGTGGGCCGCGTGCTGGTCGGGCTGCAGGTGCCGAGGAAAGAGATGAAGGACTTCCGTGCTTTCCTGTCCACGCTCGGGTATCGTGCGTGGGATGAGAGCGGGAACCCGGCGTACAAGCTGTTCCTCTGATGCGAACTTGATGGCCTGAAGCGTCATTCCTCGTTGATCCACTATGGATCCCGGCCTGCGCCGGGATGACGGTTTGAAAGCTGACGGCCATCAAACGTCAACCTGGCACAAGCGGGGATCCCGTGTCCCGTGTCCCGTGTCCCGTGTCTTTTGTCAGACCCGACCATTACTGATGACCACACCGAACCTCCCTTCCGACTCACCGCTCGGCAAATCCACCCCGTATCAGGCGACGTACGATCCGACGCTGCTCTTCCCGATCCCGCGCGCGGACAAGCGCGCCGAGCTGGGCATCGAAGGCACGCTGCCCTTCTTCGGCATGGATGTCTGGAATGCCTACGAAGTGTCATGGCTAAACATGCGTGGCAAACCGCAAGTGGCGATCGCCACGCTGCAGGTACCGGCGGACACGCCCAACATCGTCGAATCAAAATCGATGAAGCTGTACTTCAACTCACTGAACCAGTCGAAAATCGCCGGGCCTGACGCGCTGCTCGAACTGCTGCGCGCCGACCTGTCCGGTGCCTTCGGTGGTACGGTGCAGGTCAAACTCACGCTGGCTGAAGACTTTAGCAAGCTGCAGATGGGCGAACTCGATGGCCTGCTGCTCGACCGGCTCGACATCGAAGTCGACCGCTATGAGCCGGCACCGTCGCTGCTGAAAGTCAATGCGGAAGAAGCGCCGGTCGAGGAAACGCTGGTGTCGCACTTGCTGAAATCGAATTGCCTCGTCACCAACCAGCCGGACTGGGCCAGCGTGCAGATCCGCTATGTCGGCCAGCCGATCGATCAGGAAGGTTTGCTGAAATACCTGATCGGATTCCGCACCCATCAGGAATTCCATGAACAGTGCGTCGAACGCATCTTCATGGACCTGCTGCGCGAGTGCCAGCCAAGCAAGTTGCTGGTGACGGCCCGCTACACTCGCCGCGGTGGCATCGACATCAACCCATGGCGCAGCAATTATTCATTGACGCGAATGCCGTCGAACGATCGCAACGCTCGGCAATGACCAGACGCTACCGGAAAACCGACATTTTTCACGCCAGGCTGGGAAAGCTCCTATAATTCCGGGCAAACGCCATTTTTGTGCATTGCATCATGACCCAATTCAGCCACATCCTGCCGGCGAAGAATGTCGTGCTTGACCTGGAGTGCTCCAGCAAGAAACGCGCATTCGAGCAGGCTGGCCTGATCTTCGAAAACAACTGCGGCATCGCGCGCTCGACCGTGTCGGACAATCTGTTCGCGCGCGAACGTCTCGGCTCGACCGGGCTGGGCCACGGCGTCGCCGTGCCGCACGGCCGCATCCGTGGACTGAAAGCGCCGCTGGCTGCTTTCGTGCGACTGGCCGAGCCGATTCCTTTCGAGTCGCCGGACGGTGAGCCGGTGAAATTGCTGATCTTTCTGCTGATTCCGGACAATGTGACCCAGCAGCACCTGGAAATCCTGTCCGAGATCGCCGAAATGTTTTCCGACAAGACCTTCCGTGCCGCGCTGAATGACGACCCGGATCCGGGGACGCTGCATCAGCGGCTGGTCAACTGGCAGCCGTCCGAGCGCAGCACTGCCTGACCATGCCGTCGAATATCCCGCTGTCGATCCAGCAGCTCTACGAAGACAACCACGAGTCGCTGCGGCTGGGCTGGCTGGCCGGACAAGCGGGCAGCGACCGCGTGATCTACGGCGATGCCGCTTCGGCCGCCGACCAGGTGGGCCACCTGAACCTGATCCACCCGGGCCGTATCCAGGTGTTTGGGCAACAGGAAAACGACTACTTCCTGCGTATTTCCGAAAACAGCCGGATGTTCCAGACGCGTGAACTGGTCGCCGGTTCACCGCCCGCTTTCATCATCGCGCAATCGCTGGAGCCGCATCCCTACATCCTGCAGGTTTGCAACGAACACAACATTCCCTTGCTGTCTACGCCGCTGCCGGCAGCGCAGGTGATCGACTATCTGCGCGTCTATCTGTCGAAGAAGCTGGCCAGCCGGGTGACCATGCATGGCGTGTTCATGGACGTGCTCGGTGTCGGCGTGCTGATCACGGGAGAGTCTGGCCTCGGCAAGAGCGAGCTGGGACTCGAACTGATCTCGCGCAACCACGGACTGGTGGCCGACGACGCGGTCGAGTTTGCGCGCATTGCGCCGAACATGATCGAGGGACGCTGCCCGCCGCTGCTGCAAAACCTGCTAGAGGTGCGGGGCCTCGGCCTGCTCGATATCAAGACTATTTTCGGCGAGACCGCGGTGCGCCGCAAAATGCGGCTCAAGCTGATCGTGCACCTGGTACGCCGAAAGACCCTCGAGGAAAACTACGAACGTCTGCCGCTGAACCAGCAGACGCAGGACGTGCTCGGGCTGCCGATCCGCAAGGTGGTGATCCCGGTCGAGGCCGGCCGCAACATTGCGGTGCTGCTCGAGGCGGCGGTACGCAACAACATCCTGCAGATGCGCGGGATCGACACGCTGGCCAATTTCATGGAGCGCCAGCAGCGCGCGATGGACGGCGAGTGAAGCCGGGCTAGGCGCGGCCGGGCTGATACCCGGCGTCGGTTTTCCCGCACGACCAGGCCCCTGCAGGACCTGCGGGACGGCGCATCAGATCTTTCCGCTATCATGCGCGCATGCGGATCATTCTTCTTACCGGCATCTCGGGCTCCGGCAAATCGGTCGGGCTGAACGCACTCGAGGACGCCGGCTATTTTTGTGTGGACAACCTGCCACCGTCGCTGCTGCGCGCACTGGTGGAAACGCGCGTCGCCGAAGGCGAAGACAAGCTGGCCGTGGCCGTTGATGCGCGAAGCGCGGCTTCGCTGTCGGAACTGCCGGATGCGATCGGCTGGATGAAATCGGAAGGACATGCGGTCGATGTCGTGTTCCTGACCGCGAAGACTGAATCGCTGATTAACCGTTTCTCCGAGACTCGCCGCAGCCATCCGCTGTCGCACCGAATGGCACTGGATGTGCCGGGCGAACAGACGCCCACACTGGTCGAATGCATCCGGCAGGAACGCGAGATGCTGGCCGAGATCGAGGGACTCGGTCACCTGATTGATACCTCTGGCTTGTCGGCCAACCAGCTGCGTGCATGGATACGCGAGATGCTCCAGAACAGCGACCATGCGCCGCTGTCGCTGCTGTTCGAGTCGTTTGCATTCAAATACGGTGTACCGCTCGACGCCGACCTGGTGTTCGACGTGCGTGTGGTGCCCAACCCTTATTACGACAAGAACCTGCGCCCGCTAACGGGCAAAGATCAGCCCGTGGTTGATTTCCTCGAAGGGCAACCCGAAGCGCTGGATCTGCTGGCGGACATCCGCGCCTTCGTCGACAAATGGCTGCCTTCGTTCGAGCGCGACAATCGCAGCTACCTGACTGTCGCCATCGGCTGCACGGGCGGACAGCATCGCTCGGTATTCATGGTCGAGCGGCTCGCCCGTGACTTTCGGGATCGTGCGCGCGTACTGGTGCGCCATCGCGAGCTGGATTGATCATGGGCCATCAAGCTGACGACTGGCTGCCGCTGTTCCCGCTGAAGACCGTGCTGTTCCCCGGCGGCGTGCTGCCGCTCCGCGTGTTCGAGACGCGCTATGTGGACATGGTGCGCGAGCGAATGAAAGCCGGCGCGCCGTTCGGTGTGATCGCGATTCGCGCCGGTGCCGAGGTGGGTCAGGCGGCTGAACCCTATGCAGTCGGTACGCTTGCGCATATCGTCGAATGGGACATGCCGGAGTTCGGCGTATTGCTGCTGAACACGCGCGGTGGCGAACGTTTCCGCATCATTGAAACGCGCACACAGCCCAGCCAGCTGATGGAAGCTCGCACCGAGGCATTCGCCGACGAAGTGCCCCTACCCGTAAACGGGCCGGACAGCGATACCGGCAAATCCTTGTCGTTGTGCGCGAATGTGCTGCGCGTGCTCATCGCCGACCTGCAGCAGCGCATGGAAGCGGAAGACGCCGACGATGTCATCAGCCCCTTCCCCGAGCCCCACGCACTGGACGACGCCGGCTGGGTCGCCGACCGCTGGGCGGAAATACTGCCGATCCCCCTGGAAGAAAAACAGCAGTTACTGGAAATGAGCGACGCTACCGAACGGCTGCAGAGTATCGAAGGCTACCTGCGCGAGAATGGGGTGATTTGAATCCTTACCCTGCCAGCCGCAACCACTCGACGAGTTTCTTCACCGGCGAGGGCAAGCCCGCCTCAGTCGCGACATCCAGCGGCAACCATAGATAAGCCCGTTGCGCGGCAATGTCACTGCGCGCTGCCAGCCGTACCTGCAAGGGCGTCACTCTGAGCCGGTAATGCGTGAATGCATGCGTGAATTCGGGCAACCGCGCGACATCTTCGACGGCACCAAACGTCAACAGTGCTTCGGTGACTGCGCTATCCAGCCCGACAATATCCACTTCACCGACTGCCTCACTCCCGAGCCGCTCCAGCTCCGGCAGTGACATCAGCCCACCCCAGATACCCATCGGCGGTCTTTGCTCAAGCAGGATCTCGCCGCCGTGCAGCACCAGCAACATCACGGTCGATTTCTCTGGGGTCGCTTTCCTGGGTTTGCGCTCAGGCAGCTCAGCGGTGCGGCCGCTCGCATGAGCCACGCAGCGTGACTGCATCGGACAGTCACCGCAGCGCGGCTTGCTGCGCGTACAGACGGTGGCGCCCAGGTCCATCAAGCCCTGCGTGTACGCTTCGATATCCTGTGCGGGCAGCAGCGCTTCGGCGCGCTGCCACAGCTGCCGCTCGACCGTCGTCTGCCCCGGAAATCCTGCGATGCCGAACACACGGCAGAACACACGCTTCACGTTGCCATCCAGGATAGCGGCACGCGCGCCATAGGCAAACGCGGCGATCGCCGCTGCCGTCGAAGGCCCAATGCCAGGCAATGCCGCCAGTTGCTCCACATCGAACGGGAAATGTCCTGCATGCCTTTCCACCACCGCTTGCGCGCAGCGATGCAGATTACGCGCCCGCGTGTAATAACCCAGCCCGGCCCACAGGGCCATCACCTCCTCCACCGGCGCGGCAGCCAGTGCGCCGACCTCGGGGAAGCGCTGCAGAAAGCGCTGGTAGTACGGTATGACCGTCGCCACCTGCGTCTGCTGCAGCATGATCTCCGACAGCCAGATGCGATACGCATCGCGCGTCTGCTGCCATGGCAGCTGGTGGCGGCCATGCTGCTTCTGCCAGGCGATCAAACATTCGGAAAACCCGCGATCGGCAGGCGTGGATGCACTGTCAGTGATTCGCTTCATGATTGGTCAGTGCTGGCAGCGTGCGCAGTAGAAGGTCGAGCGCTGGCCCTGCACGATACGACGCACGCTGGCACCGCACTGCCGGCAGGGCTCAGCTTCGCGGTCATAGACGAAATAGCTCTGCTGGAAGTAGCCGGACGCGCCATCAACGCCGATGAAGTCCCGCAGGCTGCTGCCTCCCTGCTCGATGGCTGCGGCCAGTATCCGCTGTATCGCCTGCGCCAGCCGCAGGTATCGCTCGCGCGAAATCCGCTTCGCGGCAGTGTTCGGATGGATGCCGGATTCGAACAAACTCTCGCATGCATAGATGTTGCCCACGCCGACGACGATGTCGCCGGCCAGCAGCGCCTGCTTGATCGCGACGCCGCGCCCGCGCGTGCCTCGATACAGCCGTTCAGCCAGGTCGGCGCAGCCCAGCGGCTCCACGCCAAGACTGCGGAGCAGCCAATGCTGCTCGATGTCACCGTCGACATCGGCGTGCCATAGCACCGCGCCAAAACGGCGCGGATCGGTGAAGCGCATCACCTGCGTGCCAAATTCAATATCGATGTGATCGTGCTTGAGTGGCGGTACGCCGGCCGGCAGTATGCGCAAGTGACCGGACATGCCGAGGTGAATCAGCAAAGCGCCGTGGTCGAAACCGAGCAGCAGATATTTGCCGCGCCGGGCGGTCGAGCGCACAACCCGGCCGGCCAGCAGCGCCGGCAGGTCGGACGGAAACGGCCAGCGCAGGCCTTCGCGGCGCGTCACGACGCCGGTAACGGTGCGCCCCTCGATATGGGGCGCGATACCGCGCCGGGTGACTTCGACTTCTGGGAGTTCTGGCATGCGGAAGCTTCGTGGCGATACGGCACAAGGCCCGGGTTGGCGCAGGCGCCGGGCGTTCGCGGCTTTCAGCGTAAAATCAGCATCCGCGTCGCCTATCCGAGTTGGCGCGGCCACCGGTCTCGCCTCATCGCACGGGAATTCAATTGAAAAAACTGTCGATCATTCTAACCCTGTCCGCATTGTTCACGTCGGCTGCTTCTGTGCACACTGCGCAGGCCGCCCCCGCCTCGGCGACCCAAACCGCCAAGCCGGACGTCTTGCCAAACGTCGTGCTGAGCCCCGAGGTGATGTACAAATATCTGGCGGCCGAGCTGGCCTTCCAGCGCGGCGAAGCCTTCTCCGCCTACGCGACCATGCTGGCGCTGGCACGCAGCACACGCGATGCGCGGCTGGCAAGGCGTGCGGTCGAGTTCGCCGCATCAGGCTCGCTGAGCGCTGAAGCGCTGAAAGCCGCGCGCGTCTGGCGCGAGCTGGCGCCGCACGCCGAAGAGGCGTCACAGGCCCTGACCGGGCTGCTGATTGCCAACAACCGCGTCGATGAGGCCAAGCAAGCGCTTGCTCAGCAACTGGCGGCCAGCACACCAGAGACCCTGCCGGCCGCGATCGCCTCGGTACAACGACAGCTGGCGCGCATGACGGATCGCAAGCGCGGCACTGCGCTGCTGCGCGAACTGCTCACCCCTTACCGCGACTCGCTGGAGGCGCTACTGACGCTGGCACAGACGGCGATGGTCAGCGGCGAGCGCGCGCTGGCGCTGGCCGATGCCCGTGCGGCGCTGGCAAGGCATCCGGCTTCCGAGGTCGCCGCGTTGACGCTGGCGCAGATCATCGAGGACAAGAAGGAAGCGGCGGCGATGCTGTCAGACTTCCTGAAGGCCAACCCGAAGGCACGCGACGTGCGGCTGGCCTATTCGCGCATGCTGTTCGAGCAGAACCGGGTGGCCGACGCGCGTGCTGAATTCGAGACCCTGCTGCAGCAATACCCGAACGACCAGACCACCCTGTATGCACTGGGTCTGCTGGCGGTGCAGGGTGGCGACTTGCCCGCCGCCGAGAAATATCTGGGCGCCTACATCGCCACGCTGGACGGTCAGCCCGACCGGGAGCGTGATGCAAGCCAGGCACTGCTGGTACTCGGGCAGATTGCCGAAGAACGCGGCGATGCGGCCGGCGCGCTGAAATGGCTGGAGATGGTTGACGCGTCCAATCCATCGAATTACATCAGCGCGGCACTCAAGCGCGCACAGCTGCTTGCCGGCAGTGCGCGGCTCGACGAAGCCCGCGCGATCCTGCACAACCTCGATGTCGAAGGCGACGACGAGCGGGTGCGGCTGATCATCAGCGAGGCCCAGCTGCTGCGCGATGCCGGCCAGCTGGACGACGCGCTGAAATTGATCGATGACGCGCTGGTCACCCAGAAGGACAACATCGACCTGCTGTACGAGCATGCGATGCTGGCCGAAAAGGCCCATCAACTCGAGCTGATGGAGCGCCAGCTGCGCAAGATCATCCAGCTCGCGCCGGAGAACCAGCATGCGTACAACGCGCTGGGCTACTCGCTGGCGGACCGCAATCTGCGGCTGCAGGAAGCCTACGACCTGATTCGCAAGGCCAGCGATCTCGCGCCGGAAGATCCGTACATCATGGACAGCCTCGGCTGGGTCGAATTCCGCCTGGGTCGCTATGAGCAGGCGGAAAAGACACTGCGACGCGCGTTCGCGATCAAGGCCGATCCCGAGATCGCCGCCCACCTCGGCGAGGTGCTGTGGGTACTGGGCCGGGAAGACGAGGCGCGTGAGCTGTGGCGCGGCGCCAGCGCGAAGGATCCGAAGAATTCAACGCTCAAGGGCACGCTGCAGCGCCTGCAGGTGAGGCTGTGAGGGGAGAGTCTCTCGACGGGACTCTGACCGGTGCGCTGACCAGCAGCATCACCGGCACACTGAACGAAAGCACGTCGACCTCTAACCCGTTTCGGAGCAGCCGTCTCGCGCGCTCCCCCGGTCGCCCCATGCGCCGCCGGTTCTTGTTTTGCGCTGCCCTCACACTGGCGACGCTTGGCGGTTGTGCATCGGTCGCACCGCTGCCCGCCGGCGTGCGCAGCTATGCCGACGACCTGACCCTGTCGGGTCGGCTGTCGCTGCGCTATCCGGTGCAGGGCAAGACCCAATCCGTGCAGGGCAAATTCCTGTGGAGCCAGCAGCGCGACCACACCGATATCGAGCTCTACTCCCCCCTCGGCCAGACCATCGCGCGCATTGCGATCAGGCCGGGCGTGGCGACGCTTGAGCAGTCTGGCGGCCAGCGCTACAGCGCCGCCAGTCCCGATGCACTCACCGAAGAGGCGCTCGGCTGGCCGCTACCGGTCGATGGCCTGCGCGACTGGCTGCAGGGCTTCGTGCGCGATACCAACGGCCGAATGCAGGTGGCCATGCCGGAGCGTCAGGAGCGTTTCAACAGCGAAGGGTGGCAGCTCAGTTATCCGGACTGGCAGGCCAGCGGCCCGGTCGCGGTGCCCAAGCGCATTGACGCGGCGCGCGGCGACATCGCGCTGCGTATCGTGATCGACGACTGGCGCGACGGGAACTGAGCATTGCAGCATTTGCCACCATCCTCGCTGCATCACTGCGCCGCACCGGCCAAGCTGAACCTGTTCCTGCACGTGACCGGCCGGCGCGACGATGGCTATCACCTGTTGCAGTCGGTGTTCCAGCTGGTCGACCTGTGCGACGAACTGCACTTCGATCTGCGCAATGACGGCAGGATCCTGCGCAGCACCGACATCGCCGGCGTGCCGGCGGACACCGACCTGACGATTCGCGCGGCGCGACTGCTGAAGACGGCAGCGGCCGAACGCGGCATCACCGTGCCCGGCGCCGACATCGCCATCGACAAGCGGCTACCGATGGGGGGCGGCATTGGCGGCGGCTCATCGGACGCAGCCACCACGCTGATTGTGCTGAACTACTTGTGGCAGACCGGATTGCGGCGTCACGAGCTCATGCAGCTGGGACTGCAGCTGGGCGCGGATGTGCCGTTTTTCCTGCTCGGACAAAACGCTTTTGTCGAGGGCATCGGCGAGCAGTTAACCCCGATTTCCACGCCGCCGGCCTGGTTCGTTCTGGTGCATCCCGGGGTGTCGGTGCCGACGCCATTAATTTTTCAATCACCGGAATTGACACGGAACACCAAAGTGGTCAAAATGTCGGACTTTTCCAAGCGCCTCCCGGTGTTTGGAAAAAACGATTTGCAAGCAGTAGCCGCCCGCGCGTTCCCGCCGGTTGCAGACGCCCTCGAATGGCTGTCGAACCATGGCAACGCCCGGATGACTGGCTCCGGCGCATGTGTGTTTGCTGCCTTTGCATCGGAAAGCGATGCGGATGCGGTGCTCCGGCAAATGCCACCCCGGTGGCGCAGCTGGAAAACGCAGGGCCTGGATGTCCACCCGCTGGCCGCACTGCTGCCGTCGTAACGCGAATTCGTCTGGCCGATCGGCCGGACCACAGGTTGTGTAGGGGAATCGCCAAGTTGGTTAAGGCACCGGATTTTGATTCCGGCATTCCAAGGTTCGAATCCTTGTTCCCCTGCCAGTAAATCGGCCCGCCGTCCCACGTACGGCGGGCCCTGACAAAACGTAATAAAAGCCGAACCCCGCCTGCGATGCTTTCACGAGCCGCAGGCGTTTTTCGATCCGGAAGCTGACGCAAGATACCGCGTCCTGTTCTGACCGCTTTTACAACTTCTAGGTGATTCAGCAAGCATGGCCCACGAAAACCTGATGGTCTTCACCGGCTCGGCCACCCCGGAACTCGCAGCCGGCGTTGCACAGCAGCTCGGCATTCCGCTCGGCAAAGCCGTCGTGACGCGCTTCTCCGATGGCGAGATCATGGTCGAGATCAACGAGAACGTGCGCGGCAAGGACGTGTTCGTGCTGCAGTCGACCTGCGCTCCGACCAACGACAACCTGATGGAAATCATGCTGATGGTCGATGCGCTCAAACGTGCGTCGGCCGGCCGCATCACCGCCGTGCTGCCGTACTACGGGTACGCACGCCAGGATCGTCGCCCGCGCTCGGCGCGCGTGGCGATTTCGGCGAAGGTGGTGGCTAACATGCTGCAGGATGTGGGCGTCGGCCGCGTACTGATCATGGATCTGCACGCGGACCAGATTCAGGGCTTCTTCGACATTCCGGTCGACAATATCTACGCATCGCCGGTACTGCTCGAAGACCTGGTCAAGAAGAACTACGAAGACCTGCTGGTGGTATCGCCGGACGTTGGCGGCGTGGTGCGCGCGCGCGCGCTGGCCAAGAAGCTCGGCTGCGACCTCGCCATCATCGACAAGCGCCGCCCGAAGGCCAACGTGTCCGAGGTGATGCACATCATCGGCGAAGTCGAAGGCCGTAACTGCGTGATCATGGACGACATGGTCGACACGGCCGGCACACTGACCAAGGCGGCCGAAGTGCTGAAAGAGCGCGGCGCGAAGAAAGTCGTCGCCTACTGTACCCATCCGGTGCTGTCGGGCCCGGCGATCGATCGCATCCGCAATTCGCCGCTCGACGAACTGGTCGTTACCAACACGATCCCGCTGAGCGAAGCCGCCCAGGCCTGCAGCAAGATTCGCCAGCTGAGCTGCGCGCCCCTGCTGGCCGAGACCATCCGTCGCATCAGCAAGGGCGATTCGGTGATGTCGCTGTTCGCCGAAGACGAAGCGGCCGGCTGATCATTGTTCGGGGCGGCGCGAAGCGACGCCCTTTTTCATGTCCCCTGGTCGCGGGGGGCATCAACCTCGGGGCGCAAGCCCTCAATAGGAGTCGTCATGGAAGTTATTGCATTCCCACGTACCGAGCAGGGGTCCGGAGCGAGCCGCCGCCTGCGCCGTGCGGGCCAGACACCGGGCATCATCTACGGTGGCACCGAAGCGCCGGTCAACATTTCGCTGGACCACAATGCGCTGTATCACGCGCTGAAAAAAGAAGCGTTCCATTCGTCCATCCTCGACATGACCGTCGACGGCAAGGCGGAGAAGGTCGTTCTGCGCGACTTCCAGGTACACGCGTACAAGCAGCTGGTGCTGCACGTCGATTTCCAGCGCATCGATCCGAACGCGAAGCTGCACGTCAAAGTGCCGCTGCACTTCATCAACGCCGACATCGCACCGGTCGTGAAGCTGTCCGGCGGCGTGATCAGCCACGTCCTGAATGAACTCGACGTCAGCTGCCTGCCGAAGGACCTGCCGGAGTTCATCGAAGTCGACCTGGCGAACATGACCGACGGTGCGTCTTTCCACGTTGCCGACCTGAAGCTGCCGGCTGGCGTAACCGCTGTGCATGCCAAGGAAAACCCGACCATCGCCACCGCGGTCATCCCGCGCGGCGCGAAGGCGGATGTTGCGGCTGACGAAGAGAAGAAGTAATCTTTCTTCCGCAGCGCCAAAGCCCGTCCTTGTGACGGGCTTTTTTACGCGTGCCCTCCCGGATAATCCTGCTTTTGAACGATACAACCCCATGTCCAGCGCACCTATCCGTCTGATCGTCGGCCTTGGCAATCCCGGCGCCGACTATGAACTCACCCGGCACAATGCCGGCTTCTGGCTGGTCGACCAACTGGCGCGCGGTGAATTGCGCAAGGAAGCGCGCTTCAATGCGCTGGCGGCCAAGACCCGGATCGGAGGCAATGAAGTCTGGCTGCTCGAGCCGCAGACCTTCATGAACCGCTCAGGCCAATCCGTCGGTGCGCTTGCGCGCTTCTACAAGATCGCGCCGGACGAAGTGCTGGTCGTGCATGACGAACTCGATCTGCCACCCGGCGCCGCGAAGCTGAAAAAAGGGGGCTCATCCGGCGGCCACAACGGACTCAAAGACATCACCGCCGTGCTCGGCACGCAGGATTACTGGCGGCTGAGGATAGGCATCGGGCATCCGCGCGAACTCAAACTGCAGCAGCCGGTGGTGGATTTTGTACTGCACCGACCACGCGCGGAAGAACAGGCACAGATCGACCAGGCCATCGACAAAGCCCTGGACGTGATTCCGCTGCTGTGTGAAGGCCGGCATGAACAGGCCATGATGAGTCTGCATACCGGTGCTGCCAGAAACTGATCGGCAAAGCACACGAGATCAGCCCGCCTCCGCATGCTTCGCAAAGCCGGCGCCATGAATAACGGCTTTGCCCGCCTTATTGGGCGAGCCCCTTGGCTTTTGTCCAAAAATCGCGCCAGATTCAATAAAGATCAATGGCGCGCATATCGCTTAATGAAAAAATCCGGAATCAGCATAGGCACAAGAGAAATGGTCAGTATCAACTGGCCGAAAATCAGACATTTTCTGCCATCCCAAACAGGGAATATGTTTCTCAAACCTAACATCGAGAAAACAATATTCTTCAAAATCATGGAGTTAGATTATTGTTTGAGTGACCGCCTAAAGCATATATTCAAATTTTTAATACTTCGAATATAATTCGCCGGCTGGCTTGGACGGCCGCTGGACGGAAGTCCCTAGCCTTCTGCAACTCAATTTATCGGGGATATCATGACGACCTACAAAGAACTGCAAAACCAGATTGAAAAACTGCAAAAGGAAGCTGAGCAGGCGCGCAGAAATGAAATCTCGACAGCGATTGCCGAGATTCACGCAAAAATGAAGGAATACGGCATTTCGCCGGAAGACCTGGGCTTCGGCGCAGGCGCCAAGCGCAAGCCGGTCAAAACGGCACGCCGTCCGGTGGCACCAAAGTATCGCAACCATGCGACCGGTGAAACCTGGAGCGGCCGTGGCAAGCCGCCGAAATGGATGGCCGGCCGCGACAAGGCGCAATTCCTGATCACGAACGCAGCCTGATTCCAGCCCGATCAAGAACTCAGGCCACCTCACCCGGTGACCTCGGCTTGCTGAAGAACCCCCTGTTTACAGAAGCAGGGGGTTTCTTTTTGGGTGACGTGTCTGAACGTGTCTTGCGATCAAACCGGCAGATCAGCCGCGCAAGGGCAAAGTCAGCGAGCGCAACAAGATACCCAGATCTGTCACGAAGCCACGCCGCTCGATATAACGTTGCGCATAGTCGAGCCGGGCAGGCAGCACCTTTTCCATGTACGCCGCTTCCAGCGCCTCGCCATCCAGCCCTTGCAGTAGCCGGCGCTCTTCGCGAAATTCCACGGTCGCCAGATCAACCAGCCCCGGCTTGACCGACAACACCCGTTTGCGCACATCGGTCGGATAGCAGCCGACATAGCGCGGCATTTCCGCGCGCGGGCCAACCACGCTGAAGTCACCACGCAGCACGCTGATCAGCATCGGCCAGCGCACGATGCCGGTGCGGCGCAGTACAAGGCCGAGCGGCGTAACGCGCTCACCCTCACAACCGCCCACGGTTTCCATCGCGCCCGGCTCCGCGACCGCGCTGCGGAATTCGAAAGTCTTCACCATACGGCCGTGACGTCCGACGCGATGCGGGCGCACCAATACCGCTCCGCCATCCCGTTTCACCAGCAGCGCAACCAGCAGCGCGGGAGGTAGCAAAATCAGGCCGATCAGCAGGGCCAGCAGAAGATCAGCGATTCGTTTCAAGGTGATTTCCGGTTTCAATCGATTTTTCCTGTTCCCGTTGAACTCACCATCCGTGAGCGAGGGCTGCAGTCTAACCGCTTCACGCAGGCGCGGCAGATTGTGATGGCCATCACAATAACAATCACCTCGCGAACCTACAGTTCCGGACTTCATATATGCACGACTTTCCGTGGCGCCGGCTCAGGGCTTTACGGTAGCATTCGGCGTGC